>MKWU01001796.1_pt1 | contig 35301 bp, 27 predicted proteins | sample 809101 | NCBI WGS metagenome assembly MKWU01 (sample SAMN05860141, study PRJNA318959) | sponge metagenome | host: Aplysina aerophoba | place: Slovenia: Piran, Adriatic Sea, Gulf of Piran | collected 2013-05-07
GTCGTCTGATAGGTCATCTGGTCACCTGGACCGCGCCGCCATCCGCCTCCCACTCTGGCACATCTACGCCGCAATGTGAACAGGCCCTAGGCTGAGCGCGCTCAGAGACGAGTCGGTCGAAGCTGGCTTGCGGATGTTCACCTTGTAGATGTTGACGCGGTTGCCGTCATTCGACGTGACCATGAACTTGATCGTGGTCACGCCACTGCGAATCTGATAGTCGGCGTCGTACTCGGTGGAAACAGTGTCCCCATTAGCGTCGGTGCCGTCCTCGTACAGATACATCACGCTGTCAGGCGGTACGCCGGTACGGAATGTGACCGTACCGTGGACCGTTTCGCCTTCCTTGTCGGCCGTCGCGGTGTACTCGAGTTGATAGCGATCAAAAGTCTCGTTCAGCGCGATGGTCCGGCCGTCCTCATCCACCAATGAGATGGAACTGACCGTGGCGTCGGTCGTTGATGTCTCATCGTTGTTGATAATCAAGCCGGAGCCCGTAGCGATCGGACCGAGAATCGCCCCCTTGGGATCGCTAAGCCGGACCGTGAACGACTCATTCTCCTCGTCGGTCGAGTCGTCGCCTGTGGCAATCGTGAATGTCTTCTCTGTCTCGTTTGCCGCGAACGTCAATGTTGTCGCAGGGACGGCCGTGTAGTCAGAGTCGGCGGTCGTGGCTGAGCCATCAACCGTGCGGTACTTGACGATGATCTCTTCATCGACTGCATCGCTCAGACTGACCGTGAACTCAATCGCATTGCCCTCAACGGCGCTGCCGCCCTCGATCGTGGCCACCGGCGCGAGCTGGTCTGTGGAAGGCTCGTTGAGCGACATCCAGAAGGCGGTGCTCAGGGGGCAATCTACGTAACTCCCGTCCGTCGGCGAGCCAGTCCAGCGCTGACAGGCGTCGCCGATGCTCCAGCCCGGCCTGGTCACCGCATCCTCACCATCCTCTTTGAGCACCTTGACTGCGGCAGTTCCGGCTTCATACTTGAACATCACCCAGTAAGAGGTATTGGCGTCCAGCGTCGGAATCTGACCGGCCGGCGCAGCAAAGGTGGCAAACGTGTGCCGCCTAGGTTGGATCAAGTTGTCGTCATTATGAATGTTAATGAATTGCACCAGATGCGACCCGAGCTCGCCCTGATCATCCGAATACAGGTGAACCTGTATCTTGGCACCCTGCGTTGCAGGGCCAATCTGGGCGATTGTCACGCTGCCAAGTTGGGCAGATGCCGGCCCAGTCGTGAACTGGTTAATCGCAGGCCCCTCATGGTAGAACTTATCTCCATTCGATTGTGTTTGTTCTACCGACGGATCGCCGAACGTCATATCTGTGGTCCGACTCGCGTCTTCGTTGACATTGCTGACCAGCACGGCATTGCCCGCTGAGGCCTTGGCACTGTACGTCGACAAGAACAGGTTCAATGTGAGATCGACTTCCGATGGCTTACCGTCGCCGGCGGCGTTGTACGGGACGACCCGCACCCAGTACCTCCGTTCATTGGTCAAACCCGTGATCATGTACACATTGCTGTCCGCGCCCTCTACTATCGCTTGTTGAGTGGAACCAAAAGTCCCGCCGCGTTCGATCCACTGCACCTTGTACCCGTCGACGTAAAAGTCGACCAGGGGCGTCCAGGTCACCTTGACTGAAGCGTCCAGCCCCTTGGCCATCACGAAGTTGTTGTAGTCGTCAACCGCGCCGGTGGAATCGCCGTTTCTTGTAACGATGTTTGTCGGCGGCGCCAGGAGCTCGATCCGCAGGGTGGCGATGGGATTATCGCTGAACTGACCGCTGTTCTGCAGGCTGGAGATCGTGCCTTGCGGATCGGTATCAGCAGCGGCGCTGTCGAAGTCTGCGCCGTCGTCAGTGCCCAGGTCTCGCGGGTAGAGGTTGATGGTCTCATCGACGATCCAGGTCCCGCCCGGTCGCAGCTCCTTATCGCTCAATCCGACAAACCAGTCGGGCGAGGGCAACACTGCCGCCGCGACCGAGAGCAGCGAGTTGTCGGCGTTGGCCACGATCCAGTCAGCGCGGCTTCCGGAGACGCCAAGGTCCTCCGTCGGGTCCGACGATCTGTTGGCCCAGAGTCTGTGTGCCGTTACGGTTTCGGTCGCACCGATGCCTTCGCCGTTATCGGTTTTGCGGAGCACGAACGCGTCCAACCTGCCCGTGGCCATGGCTGCTTTGTACGAGATCGCCGCCGAGTTCGAGCCGTTCTCGACGAACGTCTCCAGCGTTGTGTCCGCCGTTCCGCCATCCGTGAACGGCGCCTGATCGCTGCTATGCGTCGCACCGACGACCCGGCTGAACCGGGCTCCGGACGGTACCGAGACGCCCGACATTAAAGCGTCCGAGTCGAACTTCCCGGCAAAGGTGAGCTTGTAGAACACCACCCGCTCGTTGGCCGGCTTGGGCGACTTGACCTCTTCGTGATTGACTTCACCTGCAGCAGGCCGGACGGCGCCCGCCAGCGCCCCGGGAACCGCAGCCAGGACCAACGCGATCAGGGCCAGCGGCAACATGCGAGCGCGCCAGTTGTCAATCGGGAGACTGCGGTTCATGCCGTTCCAGCTCCGAAGCTCGATCGAGCGCCGCGTGAACGCATTGCGCATTTGAGTTGGCGATCCACAGCGCAGCGCCGGGCGATGGTCAGCGATTGGAAGCTCGAATCGCGCAAAGACGCAGCTTCAATCCCGAACAGAGCCTCCGGACTCCGTCTGCCTGGCTCGCCTATCAACTACTAGATTCGTGCCCTCCCTGCCGCCGCTTCTGTGACCATCGGTGACGGTTCCCATGACCCTCAAACCGTGCTGGGCACCTTGCAGTAGCAGGCCATATGACCATACAGAATGACTGTGTCAATAATGTGACTGTTAGGTATGATTGTGTGTCAATATGCGTGCAATGTATGATTTAAACCCGGTTGATAGACCGTGAACGGTGATCCAGCCGTGCATGCGGCCAGTCCTGGAGACGCAATGACGCAGGAACATGACCGTGACCCGGAGATCGAATCGCTGCGAGATCGGCTCTCACGCTTGAGCGCCGCGAGCCTCAGAATCAACGACAGCCTGGATTTCGACCACGTGCTCCAAGGCGTGCTCGAGAGCGCACGTTCACTGACCGGCGCCAACTTCAGCATCATCGTGATGTTTGACGACCAGCTGCAGATCGAAGACTGGTTGATCACCGGGCTGACGCCCGAACAGACCCGCGGCTTGCTGGGCCTGCCCGACGGCATCCGTTTCTTCGAGCAAACCAGCGAGATCGAGCATCCGGTCCGGCAGGGTGACTTCCAGTCCTATGTGAAGAGCCTAGGGCTGCCCGAGTTTGACCTGCCCATGCCGGTCAGCGACCCACTGCCGTTCATGTTTGCCTCGATGCGCTACCGGGGCAGGCCAATCGGCACCATCTACCTTGGCGACCGCGAGGCAGGCGACGAGTTCACGGTCCAGGACGAGGAAGCTCTGGTGATGTTCGCCTCGCAAGCCGCATTGGTCCTGGCCAACGCTCGCTTTCACCGGGACGAGCAACGCGCTCGGGCCGATCTGGAAGCGCTGGTCAATACGGCGCCGGTCGGCGTGCTGGTTTTCGATGCCCGCAGCGGCGTGCCGGTCTCCTACAACCGCGAAGTGATGCGGATCGGGATCAAGCTCGCCGGACCGGACGTGTCGATTGACGAGATTTTCAGTTTGCTCACCTGGCGTCGGGGCGACGGCCGCGCGTTCTCGCTGCAGGAGCTGCCCCTGGCGACCGCCTTGAGCAACGGCGAGACGGTACGCGCCGAGGAAATTGAGTTGAGCGTGCCCGGCAGTCCCAGCATTACCGCGCTGATCAACGCTACGCCGATCCGCTCATCCTCGGGCGAGATGGAGTCGTTTGTGGTTACCGTCCAGGACCTCAGCTCGCTCGAGGAAATGGAACACCTGCGCGCCGAGTTCCTGGGCATGGTCAGCCACGAGCTGCGCGCCCCGTTGAGCTCGATCAGAGGCTCCGCCACTACTTTGGTGGAGGATGAAGCCGAGCTACACCCGAGCGAAGTACGTCAGTTTCACCGAATCATCCTGGACCAAACGCAACACATGCGGCGCCTGATCACCGATCTGCTGGATGTGGCCAGGATCGAGGCCGGCAGCCTGTCTGTGTCGGCGGCACCGGTGAGTGTTTCCGCGCTCGTCGATGAAGCGAAGAGTATGTACCTCTCCTCAAGCGGTGACGACGTGATCCGGATCGAGCTGCCACCGGACTTGCCGCTTGTCATGGCCGACCAGCGGCGTCTGGTGCAGGTGATCGGCAATCTGCTGAGCAACGCCGCTCGTAACTCGCCCGCCTCCAGCCTGATTCGACTCACCGCCGAGTTGCAGGACGTCTATGTCGCCATTTCGGTGATCGATCAGGGGCGCGGGATTCCATACGAGCGCCTGCCCCACCTGTTCCGTAAGTTCTCACGCGGCAATGAGGACAATGAAGATACCGGGCTGGGTCTGGCCATCTGTCGGGGCATCATCGAGGCCCACGGGGGACGCATCTGGGCGGAGAGCGACGGCCTGGATGAGGGTGCCCGCTTCACCTTCACTTTGCCTACGGTTCAGGACACGCCGACCCCCTCGACGCTAAGCGCTGATCGCAAGATCAGACGGGAACGTCAGAATCACGGCCGATCACACCGCATCCTGATCGTCGACGACGATCCACAAACGCTCAGATACGTCCGTGATGTCCTCTCAAAGGCCAGCTACCTGCCGATCGTGACCGCTGACCCTGAAGACGTGCCGACCCTGATGGTGGAGCAGCAACCGCACTTGATCCTGCTCGATTTGCGACTGCCCGATGTTGACGGCATCGACCTGATGCAGGACTTGCGCAAGATCGCTCCCGTGCCGATCATCTTCCTTTCCGCCTACGGCCAGGATGAAGTCATCGCCCGGGCCTTCCAGATGGGCGCCTCGGACTACGTGGTTAAGCCCTTCTCACCGACCGAACTTGTTGCCCGGATCCAGGCAGCCTTGCGCCGCGACCATTCGGCCCTGGATGACGACCTGCTGCCCGAGCCGTATTCGTTTGGCGATCTGTCGATCGATCACATCCAACGCCGCGTCACGATCGCCGGCGAGCCGATCGAGTTGACTGACACGGAGTATCGAGTCTTGCGAGAACTCGCCGCCAATCCTGGACGCGTGCTGACCCACGAGCAGTTGGTGCATCGGGTTTGGGGGCCGTACAAGTCGACCAAATCCGGCGCGGTGCGCGCAGTCGTCAAGCGACTCCGACGCAAACTCAGCGACGACGCGGAAGACCCGCAGTACGTCATTACTCGGAGAGGCGTCGGCTACTGGATGCCACGACAGCATGACGAGTCGGAACCGAGTCCCGACTCGCCACCGGCAGTGTCGTTCAGCTCCGAGTAAGCCTCATCACCGAACCCGCCGCGTGAGCGCAGGACAGCCGTCTTGCCGCTGCCTCACTCGCCGACGAACAGCAAGAACCGGACGTATGTCGGGGGCTCCAGTTCGTCGCACGCCGCCTATCGCGACATTGCTCATCGCGAAGTACGCCGGAAAGCTCCATTCGAGGCCTCAAACTCCCTGTAGCTGCCAGCTCTTACGCGCTCTCGTACAACGTCACGAACCGTGTCACGTAAGCATCCACTAACTGCACAATATTGTCACGCCCCTATTGTATTGTTCTCATGAAGTGCATCTTTGCATCCGTTCGGTAACTGTAGTTGCGACACAGGTTGTTCGGCGCCACAGCACGGTGACCGGTAACGCAGTGACAAAGGCGTTCTCCACGTGGGCGGCAGTCGTCTGTCTCGGTTTGATTGATTAGAGCTTCTGCATTGAATGTCAGAAGCCAGAGGGTGGAGTCGCAAATGATTGGCCTTACTAACGCGAGTTTGGTCGGCGCGCTTGCATTCGCTGGCGGTCTCGTCTTGCTGGTGCTGACTCAGTTCGTCTGGCAAACGGATGCACAAGACGGGGCCATGACCGAGGCGTCGGTCGAAGGCCGGATTGTGGCGCAGTTGTTATCGGACGGTCGAATCCAGTTCGGATTCCAGCCCGAGGGACATGAGCGAATTCTGCCACGCTCTCGCTTCTTTCCCGCATCATCCGTTGGTCGATGGCTTGTCTCCTCCGCGGTGATCCATGACGGAGCGGATCTCGGTCAAATCACCGCGATGCGGCTTAGCGATGGACGGGTGGAGTTTGGATTCATCCCTTCAGGCGCCGAGCGGATTCTGCCTCGCGTTCGATTCTTCCCGGTCAATGCTCGCGTCGGCCGCTGGTTGCGCAGCTCGGTCATCAACGTGTCGGGACCAGCTCAAACGGAACCACAAGTGACGCAGCCTGAGGCCAACGAAGGCACGCCAAACGCTTGCGTGTCCGACGACCGAGCGGCACTCACGTCGCTCTATCGATCACTAGACGGTGGCAACTGGCGTCAAAACACCATGTGGTTGAGCAGCGAAGCCGTGGACAGTTGGCACGGGATTACGACCGACGCCAGCGGCTGCGTCACCCGAATCCAACTAAGCGACAACGGTTTGAAGGGTGCGATGCCTGCAGCAATCGGCGGTCTCTCCCGTTTGACCGTGTTGGACTTTAGCGAGAACAACGACATCACTGGAGCCATCCCCTCCGCGCTGGGGAATCTCACAAACCTCGAGACCCTCGACCTCTCAGACCAGACGGGTCAACATGACCGCGGCCAAGGCTTGACAGGCGAGATTCCGCAAGAGTTTGGTCGGCTGACCCGGCTGCGTGTTCTGGACCTCTCCTGGCATCGGCTTGAAGGAGAGATACCGGCAGAACTCGGCAGTCTGACTGAACTGCGGGAACTCCGGTTGCACGGCAACGACCTGAGTGGCTCGATCCCGAGCGCGCTCGGCAACCTGTCGAAACTCGAGCAACTCTGGTTGAACCACAACGATCTGGACGGCGCAATTCCGCAGGAGTATGGCCAACTGGCCAGTCTCACCCTGCTGACACTGACCTCGAACGAGCTAAGCGGCAGCATTCCTAGCGAACTGGGGAACCTGGAACGCTTGGAGACGTTGAGACTCAATCTGAACGATTTGAGCGGTTCGATTCCGTCCGAGGTGGCAACACTCAGTCGGCTGCGAGAACTGGATCTCGGTGACAACGATCTCAGCGGTGCGATTCCTGCCGCGCTCGGCGACCTGCCGAGACTCGAAGATCTGGACCTTGCTAACAACCGGCTCAGCGGCGCCATCCCGACCGCGCTGAGCGGGCTCTCACGGCTGCAAGAGCTGTATCTGCAGGGCAACGATCTCAGTGGGGAGATTCCAAGCGGAATCGGCAGTTTGTCGGATCTGGAGGTGGTCTTCCTGGCCGGCAACCAGCTCACTGGCTGCGTACCCGCGCAGTTCGAGGAGCTGAGACGCAGTGATACTGATGAACTCGATTTGGATTTCTGCCAGACGGAAGGTTCCACCAGCCAGCCGGCGGGTCCCGGATTGGCGTCTGACCAGGCGACCTTGCTCGCGGCGCGCGACATCCTGGCTGGTACATCGAAACTCAACTGGAGCTCCTCGACACCGATCGCCAGATGGGAGGGGGTCAAGCTCGGAGGCTCGCCCAAACGTGTCGTCGGTCTCGTGCTCGAACGTGACGGACTCGACGGCGAGATTCCAGCCGAGCTGGGCCAACTCGCGAAGCTGACCGGACTCAGCCTCCGCGACAACGACTTGACCGGCGAGATTCCGACCGAACTCGGCAACCTGACCGAATTGGCGGTGCTGGAGTTGGGCGGCAATGAGCTGACCGGCGAGATTCCTGCGGAGTTGCGCAACCTCACCGAGCTCCACACGCTGAAACTGAATTTCAACGACCTGACCGGTCAGATCCCATCCTGGTTGGGTCAACTCACGAAACTGACAGAACTTCGGCTGGGGGGAAACAGTTTGACTGGCCAGATTCCTGCCGAGTTGGGCAACCTGAGCCGAATGGATCACCTCGACCTCAGCGGCAATCGCTTGTCCGGCCCAATCCCCTCTGCACTCTCCAACCTGTCCGGCCTAGGAATCCTGGGCCTCAACAACAATGGGTTCACCGGTCCGATCCCCGCCTGGATGGGCGATCTGACTGGCCTGACCGCCCTGTTGCTCTCGGACAATAGATTCGACGGAGAGATTCCGACGAGTTTGACCAGTCTTTCGAACCTGTTCAGCCTCAGAATCTCCGGTAACCAGCTCACTGGTTGCATACCTGTTGGTCTGAACCAGATTCGTCAGAATGATCTGGACCGGTTGAGTCTTCCCGTATGTAACTGACCGACTGCGCCAGCGCACTGCTGGCGCTGTCAGGATCGGCGTTTCAGCCGCCTAGCTCACCCTGCCGGAGACCGATGCTTGAGCGTGGTTAGCTCTCTCGTCCTGGCCAAATCCAATCGACCGGTACGACAGCACTGTTCTTGCGAGGCCTGGGAATAGTGGCCCAATAGCTGGCGTCAACGAGATTGCAGGTCGTGCCGGTGTCACGAGCGGCGCCATTCACGCTCGCCGGCCGCGAAAGAATGACATGATGGCCGACGCAGTCGACCACATGTCTCACCAGTTGCTGCCGGAACAGAGTCTGAAGGAACTTGGAATCGATCAGCTTCCGGCGTTCAACCTCATCTCCACTTGGGCGGCGCTGCTGCTGAGGCCAGATCCAAGCCAGGAAGTGTTGGTGCAGGCGTTCGCCACGGCCCGTACCAACGAAGCAGTGCAGGAGCGACTGAGCCAATGCCTGAATGAACGCGGTGACCGAGTGCATCGCCTCTTCGAACGAGCCAGGGCAGAAGCGGCCGAGGACGCTGGGTTCAGCAACACCGCTATTGCGCTCTTGATCCGGGCCGTCGCGATCGGCACGGTCTTGATCTTGTCCGCCGGGTTAGACGATCACTACATCCCGCCGCATGAGAAATGGGTCAAGTTGATCGAGGCGCTGCTCTGCGTCGCGTTCCCACGGACCTAAGGCCAGCCAGTCGTTCCGCGTCCAATAGCCCCGGCGTTAGTCGCCGAACCCAACTCTACTTAACATAAGGTTAGTAGGCCAACAGGGTCTGTACTGCGAACTTTTCTCTGGGAGGTGCCGCTACAGGCCAGCGCTTGCGCCACTTTCCAGCTCTGCGACATGTCTCGGGAGGTTTGCACTCGAAGCGTCAGCATCGTCGCGAACGGACTGTGCGATCCAACGGGCAGACTTTCCTGTTGATCGTCCCGCTGCCAGATGGATTGTTGTCGGTCAAGTGCGTTTGCCGAGATTCAGCTCGCTCCCCAATGCCAATGGTGAAACAGGGATTTGGAATAAACTCGTGCACTGGCGCCCCTCTCGCCACGACGGTTGACGACGTGGCAGACCTGAAGGCGCGCACTTGAGTGGTGCGATGACCTACGTGTTGAATCGGCTGTTGACGCAGATGGCGCCGGTGCTGGTCCTGGCATCGATCCTTGTCTTCGTGTCTGTTCGGTTGATTCCAGGTGATCCTGCGGCAGCGGCAGTCGGTGAGACGGCGACAACGGAGGCCTACCTGCAGTACCGCGAGCAGTTGGGACTGAATGACCCCTGGTACGAGCAGTACTTCAACTGGGTTGGAGGAGTGTTCGAAGGTGACTTTGGCACATCGACCAAGGGCGTAGATGCGTCTGACATTCTCGCTAGCGCGTTTCCGGCCACACTGGAATTGGCGATCTTTGCCAGTGTGGTTGGATTCGGGTTGGGAACGCTGCTGGGCATTGCGGCAGCGATCAATCGAGGCGGCTTCTGGGACTACTTTGCCAGTCTGTGGACCGGCTGGAACATTGGCGTACCGTCGTTCATCGCCGGTCTCGTGTATCTGCTTGTGTTCGCGATCTGGTTGGAGTGGCTACCGGCGGCAGGACGGGTGGCATTCATCGACGATCCCATCGGATCGCTGGAGCACTTGCTTCTGCCCGGATTCGCGCTCGGGGGAATCGTCGCGGCCGGAGTATCTCGCTTCACTCGTCAGTCGCTGTTGGACACGCTGACCGAGGATTACATCCGAACAGCCCGAGCAAAGGGCCTGCGTGAGCGTGTCGTGGTCCTCAGACATGCGCTGCGGCCTAGTTTGATTCCGGTCATCACGATTATGGGCCTGCAGCTCGCGACCATTTTGGGTGGCACTCTCGTGATTGAAACTGTGTTTACCTGGCCGGGCGTCGGCCGTGCGCTGGTCGTGGCTGTGCGCGATCGCGATTACAACGTGATGCAGATTGTCACGTTGATGTTGGTTCTGATTTTCGTGGGAGTGAATCTGCTCGTTGACCTGCTGTACGCGACGCTTGACCCGCGCATCAGAATGGGCGTCGGAGCGGAAACTTAGCAATGTCAACGGGAGATGTGATTGCTGTTCCCCTGCGAGCCCGAGATCGCCGCTGGTGGTCTGCGTTTGCGAGCGAGCTCAAAGGCGTGGCGGCCGAACCGCGCGGCTTCATTGCGCTCCTGTTGCTCGTGGTGCTAATCGGCTTCGCGTACGTGCTGCCTGTCTTCGACTCGACCGACCCCAACCTGATCGGTGATGGGCCCAAGAATCAAGGCATCTCCTGGGATGCGCCGTTGGGTACCGATCACCTGTCACGGGATCTCTTGGCTCGAAACTCGATCGGGCTCGGGCGAACGATTTTCAACGGACTAGGGGCTGTGATTGTCGGCTGGTTGGTGGGTATCGCAATCGGTTACATCTCCGGCTGGAGAGGAGCTCGTACCGACACGGTCTTGATGCGAGCGATCGACACGCTGCTGGCATTTCCTGGCATCCTGTTGGCGATTGTGATGATCACGATCTTGCGAGACATCGACTTTGGCGGCGACCTGTTTCCGCTGGCTGTCGCGATCGCCGTGTTCAATATTCCGGTATCGGCTCGGCTGGCCAGAGCCGGGGTGCTGCGGGAGCGGGAGCGTGACTATGTGCTGGCCGCGCGCACAATCGGCTGCAGTGGCGGCAGGGTGCTGGTTCGTCACGTGGCGGTCAACACGTTTGGAGCGTTCACCGTCCAGTTGCCGATCGCTGTCGTCGCCTCTGTACTGACGATGGCGGCGCTGAACTTCCTCGGCCTGGGAGCGCGACCGCCCGACCCGACGCTAGGCCAATTGCTGCTGGACGGCAGCCGGTTCATGCGCAACGCACCGCACTACGTCGTGGCCCCAACGCTGATTCTGGCGTTACTGATGGCCGCGCTGAACTTCCTCAGCGATGTGTTGTCGGAACGGCTTGATCCGGTGAGGCGACGACGCGTGTAACGTTTGCTAGCTCGCGAAGTGCGTGCCCGGAGCGTATGGCCAGGAATTGGCGTCGGGCGTGTACTGCTGGCCCACATCCTTGCTCTCGAAGTTGACCCGGTATTGGCGGAACAGGGCGTGTCCCCAGGCCACGTCGAGAAGCTTTTCGTTCCAGGCTTCCCAATCTGTCCAAGTGCCGTCGATTGCCTGCTGGATCATATCCAGCCACTCAGGCTCGTCGCTGATTCCCGGTCGCTGCTCGAGCGGCACATTATCGTCGTGCGGCGCACTGAAGCGGCCCGTGTACTCGTCTGAGTAGAGCACTGTGTACGCAGGTGACCCTGGGCGAATCCACGCGCCAGTTCCCAGCACCAGGTGCTCGAACGTGCCGGTGGTCAACAGGGTGACGATTTCTGTGTACTCGCGTGGGGAGATCTCGGTCTCGATTCCGAAGTGGCCGACCTCTTGCTGGATGATCTGCGCCAGCGCGGGCGCGTCGAGTCGTTCAGCCAGTGTGTCGATCTTGAGCACTTCGCCGCCTGTGAATCCAGCTGCATCGAGCAGCTGACCAGCCTTCGTGCGGGCTGCGTCTGGATCGACGCTCATCGGGTGTGGGTCGAGTTCCGGAACGAACGCCACGGAACCAGGCTGCCAGGGGAGCCGGCCGGCGATATCGAACGTTCCGCCAAAGTCTCGGCGAATGCGCTCAGCATCGACCAGCATCAGCACGGCCTGTCGGGCGAGCTTGTTTCGGAAGGGTTCCGCATCGGCGCGGAAGCGCAGCACGCGTCCGCCGACGCCCCATCCGGTGTAGGCATTGAACCGGTCGTCCTCGAGTAGACGCTCCTCGATCTCGGGCAGACCGATGGGGACGCCCTGATGCGAATCCAATTCACCGGCCTCGAACGCCAGACCCATGGCGCCGGTGTCTGCGAAGATCGTGTGCTGGATCTTCTCGAACTGCGGTCCGCCGCCTGAGTAGACAGGGTGATTGTTGTTCGATGCAAACTGTGGATGCGGCAACTGATCCCAGCCGCGGTTGGGGTCGTAGTTTTCGAACGTGTACGGCCCGGTGCCGATCACGAGGGCCTCGTCTTCGCGACGGTCATAGGTTTCGCGGTCGACGATGTTGGCCTGTTCGATCAGGGTCTCGATGTAGCCCGTCGGTCGGGTCAACGCGAGGCGGTAGGTCGTGGCATCGGTGGCTTCGCCGAGGCCAAGGTTGGCCGTCATCCTCGAAACCGGTGCGCCGCCGCCGGCGACATTGGGGTCGCGGATCGACTCGAACATGTAGTGGATGTCTTCAATGTCGAATGCTCGGCCGGTGTGCCAGACCGGATCGGTGCGCACTTCGAAAATCCAGGTGAGGTTGTCGGGTGTCTCCCAGCCATTGGCCAGGACAGGCTCAATTGTGAAGTCCTGATCAACCGCACGATGCAGGTTCGGGAAGCTGCTGGGGTCCGGCTCAACGGTGCTGGGTGAGACCCGGGCCAGCCGCTCGAAGATGCTGTAGTCCTCGTTGAAGCCGTTGTTGTTGCCGGCGGTGCCAAAGCCAAGGCTGGCGAAGTTGGGCGTCGAGGTGTTCGAGCGCCGGTACACACCGCCGGTCGCAGCCATAGCCTGCTGCTGAGCCTGAGCTTGTTGCTGAGCTTGCTGTTGCGCTTGCGGCTCTTCGGCCTGTTGCTGCGCCTGGGCCGCTTGCTGTTGCGCTTCTTCCTGCTGCTCAACCTGTGCTGCCTGTTGCTGAGCTTGCTGCATGGCCTGTTGTTGCTGGTCCTGCTGGACCTCCGCGGCAGCTTGCGGCGCGGGTTGATCATCATCGTTATCGCCGCCACAGCCGACCAGAGCCAACCCGGTCGCCCCGACCCCGGCACGAGCGCTCGCACGCAGCATGCCACGGCGCGAGATTCGGCGTCTGGCAAGTCGGGTCCAGTAGTTCGATTCGCTCATGATGATCCTTCCCAATTCGTCGAAATTGTGGCGTGAGCCTATCACGACAGGACGAATGTCCGGTTTCCAAGTTGCTCCTTGAGACTCTTGCATCCGAAATACGCATGCTTACTGATAGCGTTGTGCTGCTTACTCGAAGGAAGGGAATTCGATGGTTCGCCTATCTGATCTGCATCCCCAAGAAGCCAAGAATCTGATGAGCTGGCCTCGTGTGCATATCGAGCGGGGGGAATGGATCACGCCAAAGCCACTCGAAGAATCGACTATTGCCCTGATCACGACAGCCGGACTTCACCGCCGCCACGATCCGCCGTTTGTCGCAGGAGGCGTCGACTACCGGATCATTCCTGGTGATGTCGACTTTGGCGACATTGTCTCTTCCCACGTCAGCGCAAACTGGGACCGCTCAGCTCTGGCCGAGGACCTGAATGTGGTGCTGCCGATCGAGCGTCTGCGCGAGCTGGCGGATGCTGGTGAGATAGGCGGCGTTGCCAACTGGCACTACTCATTCATGGGAGGGATACCACGCCCGGACCGACTCGAGCCGTATGCACGCGAAGTCGCCCGACTACTCAAAGCTGACGGCGTTGACGCCGCAGTCCTGGTCCCCGTTTGACCGGCATGCACGCGCGCCGTGGGCGCGCTCGGACATTTCATCGAGCGTGAGGGCGTCGCGACGACGAGCATCTCGCTCATCCGCGAGCACAGCGAGTACATGAACCCGCCGCGAGCGCTCTGGGTTCCGTACTACCTGGGACGGCCATTGGGAGTGCCCAATGACCCCGACTTCCAGCGAGACGTCCTGCGCGCGACCCTCAAACTCCTGCAAACGCTGGATCAACACAGCATCGTCGACTATCCAGTTGAGGCTCCCGGCGAATCGTTCTCAGATACCTGGGCCTGCCCGGTGTCGTTCGAAGCGCCCGACGCCGACAGCCTCTCGGGACGCCTACGCGCGGAGTCGCAACGAATCGCCCCGTGGTGGCTGGAGACGTATCGGGCACGCGGCCGGACCCTGGTTGGCGCCAGCGCACCGCTGACTGACGAGCTGGAACCCGAGTTGACGGTGCCGGAGCGTGTCGAAACGTTGGTGAGTGTGTTGTCGGCAGTGGCAGAGAGCGCGTCAATCGATGACATGCCTGAGATCGACGAGGCTTCGATCAACGAAGTGGCCTGGTCTCACAAGATGCCCTTCCTGTTGCGACATATCGTCCAGGACTTGCGCTGCTATTACCAGGAAGCGGTTGCGGCGCAGCCGGGCGAGTTGTCGGCCGGGCAGTCTCCCTCGCATCACGCGTTGAACGATTGGTTCTTCAACGACACTGTGCTCGGCGAGGCGATCATCGAAGTTGGCCGACGGCTGACAGAGGCGGGAGATCCCCGGCTGCGCATCCTACGCGGTTGGATCGTGCCAGAAGGCTATTGGCCCGATGGCAATACATGGGGAGTCGCTCAAGGCCTCCCCGATCGGCTGGCATTGGCCGATGAGGCTGACAAGCTGCTCTCGGGTCGCGAGTAGAGATTTGCAGGCCTGATGCTCAGGAACTCACGTAGCGGAAGCTCGTCGGTCAGGCTTCGAGGGCCGTGCTCAATCTCCGCTACGCCACGCCAGCCACGGTAATCGGGGCGCTGAACCGCCGGCTTCGCGGTCTCACGCCGCTATTCGCTGGTCGACGAGCCGAATGAGTTCGTCAGCAGCGTCGTAATCGTTGATCTTGTGCGAGTTGAGGTCACTGTCGCCACTCCGACTGATCGGTTGTTCGCACGCGTGGAAGAGATTGTGGCAGGAATCGTGATCGCGATCGACTATCAGCCGTTATGAGGGCCGTCCGGTTCGTCTATTCGCGAGTGGTGGAAGAACCGCTGCGGCGCACCAGATTGTTGACATAAGAGTGGTAGGCCAAAAGGGACTGTACTGCGAACTTTTCTCTGGGAGGTGCCGCTATAGTGCTTTTGGTGCAGTTAGGCGTCCATTCCCGTCCCGGTTTCGAGTCCCCTTGGGCGGGCGATCCACTCCGGGCGCACTGGTTTCGTGCGCCCACTCATTAGGCAGCTGAGCCGCAAGCTGGGCAACGACTCCCAGCACCCGATCTGGATCCTTAGGGTGCCAGGCATCGGCTACCGCAAGTCTAGGCACGATGAGCCGGACGGGTAGTTGGTGACGGCGGATCTCTGGTGCCCACAAGGTTGGGGCAGCTCCCTGAGAGAGAGTCATCCATCTATCCTCTCTCCTCCGGGATAGTGACGGGCTTCGGCTCCATGCGTGATGCGGAAGGTCTCCTCACTTGCCGAGGCGAGACGCTTGGGGGCGCCTGCATATGTTGGGCGGCCTAGCAAGGGGGCCCTGACGCGCTATTGGGTGTACTGGAGCGCACAGGGAATCCGTGATTGGATTTAGTCCATCGCGTCGTCGCTGTCGGTCCTGAGGCGCGAGTAGGTCGCCCTTATCAACTCCTCAAGAGCGGCACTGCCTTCAGGATTGAGATGTGGATCCCGGTGGAGGATGGACGAGATCTGCGCGAGGGGGCTCGCACTACCGAACTGCTCGACGCGCTCTCGCCGCATGAAGTGGTCGGCCGACATCCCCAACCAGGTCGTGAGCGCCGCGAGACTGTCGACGTCGGGCCGCCGACCCTGCGAGAGGCGGGTGAGCGTGGAGGCGCTAACACCCGACTCCGCCGCTACGTCCTTCCAGGCCAGGCGCCGAGAACGGCGCTCAGAGTCGAGTGCTGCATGCAGTGCGGAAACGTCGAAGCGGTTATGGCGGGTTTCCATAGATTTCACCCTTGCAATTGTTGGTCACTCGTCGTATATTGCACTATAGCAATCCAGAGCGAACTGTGAAAGCGGTGACCTGTGACGAGCGAACAAGAGGTTAGGTACGTGAGCGTGGACGGCAAGATCGACGTGATGGTGAACGAGAAGCCGGTGGTGCTTGAGGGCACGAAGCAGACGGGTGCCAGCCTCAAGAAGGCAGCCATCGAACAGGACGTGAACATCAAGGAGGACTTCGTCCTGAGCCTCGAGCTCAGCGGTGGGAAGACGAAGCTCGTTGGGGACGACGAGGAAATCGAAGTGCACGATGGCGAGCGCTTCTTGGCGACAGAGAACGACGTCAAGATCGACGTGATGGTGAACGAGAAGCCGGTGGTGCTCGAGGGCACGAAGCAGACGGGTGCCAGCCTCAAGAAGGCAGCCATCGAACAGGACGTGAACATCAAGGAGGACTTCGTCCTGAGCATCGAGCTCGGCGGTGGGAAGACGAAGCTCGTCGGGGACGACGAGGAAATCGAAGTGCACGACGGCGAGCGCTTCCTGGCGATCGAGAACGACGATAACTCGTGAGCACGATCGTTCCCGCAGTGGCGAAGGCCATAGAAGACATTCGCTGCACGTTCGAGAGTTGCGACGTGGAGGTGCAAGAGGACGGGTCGGGAGGAGCGCTCTTGGTGGTCCGAGACGTCCCGATGGGATACCCCTACGTGCAGCCGGAGGTCTGGTTCGGGTTCCAGATCACATTCCAGTATCCGTATGCTGACGTGTACCCGCACTTCACGAATGCGGACTTGGCACGGTCGGACGGTGGCAGCTTGGGCAGCGGCTTCGGGACGGCATCGTTCCAAGGTCAGCCGGCGATACAGATCTCGCGCCGGTCGAACAGGCTGAATCCTGAAAGGGACACGGCGGCGTTGAAGCTCCTGAAAGTCATCGCGTGGATGAGGAGTCAGTCGTGAGGCCGTGGCGACTGACGATTCCAGCGGGACTGCACGCCGAATTGCAGAGGCACCTGTTTCCTGGCGACGGCGACGAGCACGGTGCCGTGATCCTGGCGGGAACCTGCGAGTCCGACCGCGGCTTGAGGCTAGTAGCGCGGGAGCTCCACTTAGCCAAGGAGGGCGTGGATTACGTGCCGGGGAAGCGCGGCTACCGCATGCTGAAAGCTGAGTTTATTCAGAGCAAGATCCTGCGTGCGAGAGACCGCAGACTGGCGTACTTGGCCATCCACAACCACGGCGGGACCAATTCGGTCGGGTTCTCGGGGACTGATTTGTCGTCCCACGAGCGAGGGTACCCGGCTCTTCTCGACATCGCTCGAGGTATGCCTGTGGGTGCTCTGGTGCTGGCCAGATCTGCGGTTGCCGGGGACCTTTGGTTCCCGGATGGCGCGCGCGCGCCGCTAAGCCAGGCGGCGATCATCGGTCACCGACGACAACTGCTCTTCCCACGGCCGCATTTGGAGGCCACCACGGTTGAGATGTACGATCGTCAGAGCCGGCTGTTCGGCGATGCCGGTCAGGAAGTGTTGCGGCGGACCCGTGTGGGAATCGTGGGACTCGGAGGTGCGGGCTCGGTACTGGCTGAACTTCTTGGTCGGTTGGGGGTCGGGGAATTTGTGCTCGCAGATCCGGACAGGGCTGAGGAAACGAATCTGCCGCGCCTTATCGCGGCGCGGCGCCGCGACGCTACCGTGTCATCATGGTTGCCGGAGTTCGTCGCACGACGGCTACGCAGTCCTAAGGTGCGGATGGCGGCCCGCAACATTCGTCGTGCGAACCGGCATGCACGCATTGACGCGGTGGCGAGGGACTTCCTGGACGCCGACGTCGCCGCGCGTTTCACGGACTGCGACTTCCTGTTCCTGGCAGCGGACACCATGGGTGCTCGGCTGTTGTTCAACGCCATCGTGCACCAGTATGGGATCCCTGGGATCCAGGTAGGGGCAAAGGTCCCTGTTGCGGAGGATGGAACAGTCGGGAGTGTGTTCTGTGTCAGCCGCATGGTCACCCCCGAGCAGGGATGTCTCTGGTGCAATGGACTAATCAACCCCGCGAGGTTGCAGGACGAGGCGGTGCCGGAGGCGGCCAAGCAGGGCTACGCATATGTGGACGATCCCGACGTTGCGGCTCCAAGCGTAGTGACGATGAACGCAATTGCTTGCGCGCACGCTGCTGACGACTTCTTGTTCCACTTGACGGGTCTCAAGTACGACGATGCCGAGACCGGGTGGTTCCGCTGGAACTCCCGTCGCGCCTTGGCCGGGTACGACATGCCGAGGCGGGACGCAGATTGTGCCGAGTGTTCCGCTAGAGAACACAGTCGGTGGGGAATGGGCGATCACGCGGTTTTGCCGACGAGGCTAGGGGGCTAGAGACGCTTTTCGCGACACTCATACAGTTTGTCGTCTTTGATCGCAGTGACTTCCTGTGGACCTAGGCCGCTAGGGTCGCTGGTGATGAGGAGGCCGGGAAGGTGGAGCACCAATAGCCCGTCTCCGCGTTCCGCCGCAGAGGTGGCGTCCATGACTGTGTGGCCGTAGATGCGCCGCATCCCAGGAGAGGCATGATTGTACGAATCAACAGTGGAGACTTCCGTGATCCAAGTGAAGTGCGGCAGGTGGAGGTCGAGCAGCGCGTCCTTTAGGTCGTCGCTTGCCGAGCCTTGGGCGATATGGCGCCGGTAGCCGGCCGCAGATGTCAGGTACGTACGCAAGACGATACTGTCGGCAAGGTGGGCCTCCTGCAACTCGTCCAGGAGCAACTCGTTGACGGGCATGCCTAGCTCGGCTAAGGTCCGACGGGCGGCGGGCAAGGCCTTCAGAGTGTCGTCGATCTGGCTCCGAGCGTTGTGTTCGGCGCGAGCTGCCGTAGAGAAGACTCTGGTAGACATCAAGGCTATGGCTACGACGGCGTGGCACCGCACGTTCAACTCAATGGGCCCGCTGGTTGAATCCCGTTTTACGGTGTCGGCGCCGAAGGAATACTTCGTGCTGCCGTCCTTGTCTGCGGGGAGCCACATATATGGGCCACTTTGGTCATCGTGAACAATGAAGGCGGGGACGTAGTCGATGGCCCGGTTGGTGGGGTTCTCCTGCTTCGCGAACACGCGCCCGACGACAGTGACGGCGTGCCCGAGCGAGCCGCCCAAGTCGAGGCCAAGAATGACGGGAATGCCTGACTCGACGTAGGGGAGTATGGCGCTGCCGATGTCTGAACGAGAGAAGAGAGAAAGAGGTTGATAGCCAGCCTCAGCTATCGCCCGCACCATCGCGTCCGATGATAGCCGGTCGGACGCATTGGGGAGCGAGGCGGCCTCACTTGCCGATGGGGGTCTAGCGAATCTCGTAATGTCGGCGACGGACACCCAGTTGTAGCCATATCGTGCGTGCATGTGCCGCATGCCTGCCCAAATGGCTACCTGGGCGCAGGCACCGACGCGGGTGTCTTGCTGGAGGAACGAAGTACCGGTGACCTGCAGGCTGGTACCGAGGAGGTGAGCGTCGAAGTCGGCACGGCACGTTACAGTGGCTTCCATGTTGAAGCCGTTGGCTACACGGGCCTGAAGAACTGTTCGGCCGATCGGGGCGGTCGACAAGGGGCGGATGACACAGAAGCCGCAATAGGTTTGCTCCGCGAAGTCACCTAGGCTGCTGAGTTGAGTCGTCGACAGGGGTCGCTGGAGCAGCGGCGAGATGTCCTGTGAAAAGAAGTGGACGCGCTTGCAGTGTCGTTCGTAGGTGCGGAACGTGCGGGCATAAAACTGCGCGTAGTCCGCAGAGTAGTCCTGGTCGATGTAAGGGTGTTCGACGACGTAAGATTTGGCGTTGAGAACGCGCAGATGCCGTATCGTGTTGCGTACTACATCAACATGCTCTCCACCGAGCACATCTGCTAGAAGCGACCAAGACTCTGGACTGTCGAGGCGCTGGACGGTATGCGTAATCTTCATTGTTGGGCTTAGGAGTGGCGGCGGAACCTAGCTGGCGTCAGGCAAGTGCGAGGATCAGCGCCATGAGAAATTCTGATCCTTCTCAGCGGCCCTGATCGTCTCCTCCTGAATGCGATCAAACTCCTTCACCGCCTCTTCGCTGAGTGTGAGCGACAACCCCACGTCGCTGGCGAGGATGGTCTTCCGTCCAAGATCCTGGCCCGTGTCTGGGGTAGGGTCCGCGTTGGAATCAGTTCGCTCAATTGTCATGGTTCTCCTCGGCGCATGGCTCGAGTTTGGCTGAGCCGAACGAGGTCGTCAACAGGGAGGTTGCTCCCGGCGGATTGGCGATGGGGTGTAGGCCGTGACCGCGCTGAGGGTCGAAGGCAAGATGAAGGCCCGAGGAACAACAGGCGGGCACTAGGCTCCAAGGCCTGGTGTGGGACGAGCGGAACAAAATGCGGAACTGTCCGCGGCCATGGCGAATCACCCTCCATGCTCATACGAACGACAACCGGCACGGTAGCACACCACGCGCGGGTGAGACAGACGGCCTCACTCGCCTAGGCACTCTTCACGTCCCATCAAGTTGGCCAAAGTGGACAACGGGTGGTACCGCCTCCTGCGTCGTCATGACCGTGTTCGTGAGCCGGCGCAGGCCGCCGCCGAGGAGACCGACTACCCTTTGTTTTGGTCGCTCTTGATCTAGGCCAGTTGATCGGTCTAAGACTAGGCCACTCGGATGCGGTCGTGGTTTCTGCCGACGGTGGATGCTAGGAACGCTCTGAACAGGGGCCATTGAGGGCGGTCTGTGCTGATTGGACGGGTGTGATTGCTTGATGGTGATATGTGCCGGTCTGAGGACAGTGGGTCAGAACCGTGTGGGGGGTCCGGTTGGCCGCATGGTTGTGGCTGAGCCGGTCAGCGGGCGCAGGTGGCCCAAGGCTAGGCCAGTTGCGGTTCAGCGACCAGCAGGTTGGTCAAGCCGAGCAACAGGGCCAGGCGGTTGTGGTTCTTGGCCAAGCCGCGATAGCGCACTTTGTCGTATCCGAAGCGCCGTTTGATGTAGAGGAAGGGATGCTCGACCTTGGCCCGCAGGGACGCCCGCTCACGCTCGCGCTGAGCGAGCCGGTGGTCCGGCGGCAACCGGCGCCGGCGTCCGGGACGCATCGCGACCCGCCACTCGACCGCTGAGGCGGCCAGTTCGGGACGGCGCTCGACGCCCTGGTAGCCGGCGTCGCCCAGGTCTCGCGCTCGGCGCCGCGCAAGAGCCGATGCGCCTCGGTCACGTCGGCCCTATTCGCCGCCGTCGTGCTCAGGCTGTGGGTCAGTCCCGTCGCGGCGTCGACGCCGATGTGCAGATTCATCCCGAAGTGCCACTCGTTGCCCTTGCGGGTCTGATGCATCTCCGGGTCGCGCGCGCGGGACTGGTTCTTGGTTGAGGGCGGCGCCGCGATGATGCTCGCGTCGACGATCGTGCCCGCCTGCAGCCGCAGTCCCTGGCCGGCGAGCTGGGCGTTGATCGTCTCCAGCAGCGCCGCACCCAGTTGATGCTGCTCCAACAGGTGGCGGAAGTGCAGGATCGTCGACTCATCCGGGATCGGACCGCTGAGGTTCAGTCCGCAGAAGCGGCGCACCGACTCGGCCTCGTAGAGCAGGTCCTCCATCGCCGGGTCGCTGAGAGCCTGCCCCCACGAAGGCGGGGATTGTAGCAAAGCTGCACCACGTGGATGCGCAGCATCACCGCCAGCGGATAGGGTTGGCGTCCACGCCCCGGTTTGGGGGAGACCGGCTCGACCCGCGCCTCCAGCGCCGACCAGGGCACCAGCGTCTCGATCCGCTCCAGGAACCGCTCGCGCCTCGTCTGGCGCTTCTTCTGCTCGAACTCCAGGCTGGCAAACGTCGGTTCCTGCATCAGAACCCTCCCTCCGGCTCTCGCCATCAGGATCGTAACCGTCAATCAGAGACCTTGATCAGAGCGTTCCTAGTCCTCACCTCCCGCCTGCAGCGGCGACGTGGTTGGTGGCCGCGCGTGTCTGATCCGGTAGGACTGACCGCGGGTAGTGAGGATGTGGGCGTGGTGGCCGAGGCGGTCGAGCAGCACGGTGATCAGCTTCTCGTCGCCGAAGACCTGGACCCACTCGAAGGAGGCAAGGTTGGTGGTGACGATCGTGGAGTGCCGCTCGTAGCGGTCGGCGAGCAGGTTGAAGAGCAGTTCACCGTCGGTCCGCTCGAAGGGCACGAAGCCGAGTTCGTCGACGATCAGCAGGGAGACGCGCAGGTAGCGCTGATGCAGGCAGGTGAGCGTGTGTTCGTCGCGCGCCTCGACCAGTTGTCGGACGAGGTCGGCGGCGCGGACGAAGGCGACCCGCTGGCGGCGCTGAACGGCCTCGATCCCGAGCGCGATCGCGAGATGGGTCTTGCCAGTCCCGATCGGTCCGGCGATCACGACGTCCTCGCCGCGTTCGATGTACTCGCAGGTGACTAGTTGGGCGAGTTGCGGCCGCTCGATCCAGCGCAGCGCATCCCAGCCGAGCTGATTCAGGGTCTTGAGGTCGAGGAAGCGGGCCGCGCTGCAAGCGGATCACTGCACCGTCGCGACCAACCGAAACTAATCACTTGAGCAAGCGCACCGGGTGCTTCTCAGAATTGCAGGCATCCAGAGCGACCTTGGACACAACTTCGGGTATCGACGGCGCAATGTGCGACCCGAGTTCGGGCTGGCCCCACCTAGACTGTCGGCATGCCATTGAATGAGTCCGACACTCGCGCCAAGCTGATCGACCCAGCGCTTCACGCAGCCGGGTGGACTGAGGCCATGATTGCTCGCGAGCAAACCCCCGGCCCGGTGCACATTGTCGGCGGTGGCGGGCGGCGCGGAAAAAAGCGTATGGACTATGTCCTACAAGTCCTGATGCAGAGCACGATGATTCCGGTCGCGGTCGTGGAAGCAAAGTCCGACGACCAGATGCCGGATGCAGGTCTCGAACAAGCCAAGAGTTACGCACGCCTACATCATGTCCCGTTGGCTTACTCATCCAACGGTCATCAGTTCATTGAACACAATCTTGAGACAGGCGCTACCACGAAGTCGCAGCCGATGTCGATGTTTCCCAATTGGGAAGACGTTCGCGACAAGTTTCTGTCATCGCGCAAGCTAGACCTGAAACAGGACGCAGCGAAACCGCTGCTTCAACTCACCAGAGACGGCGACCGCTACTACCAGCGAGCCGCCGTACGTGCGGTTCTCGAACACATTGCCAAAGGACACAACCGCGCTCTGCTTTCACTCGCGACTGGAACGGGTAAGACCTGGATCGCGGTCAGTCTGCTCAAGGCACTCAGCGGTGGCGGACACCTCAAACGCGCCCTCTTCGTCTGCGACCGCAAGGAGCTTCGCCAACAGGCTCTCGCCGCTCTTCATCAGGTCTTCGGTGACGATGCTGCGACCGTAACAACCAAGAATCCCGAGAAGAACGCGCGCGTCGTTGTCTCGACCTACCAGACGCTCGGCATCGACGAGGAAGACGATCCCGACGCAGAGAAGTCGTTCCACCGCCTCCATTACCCCGACGACTACTTCTCCCACATCATCATCGACGAAGCCCACCGTTCCGGTTGGGGCAAATGGCGCGCCATCCTCGATCGGAATCCCAACGCCATCCAGATTGGCCTCACCGCAACGCCGCGCGTCTTGGAGGTTGGTGAGCGCGACGTAGAGGAGGACAAGCTCCTCCGCGACAACCATCGTTACTTTGGCGAGCCGGTATACGAGTACGGCATCGCGCAAGCCATGAACGACGGCTTCCTCGCGGCCATGCACCTCGAACAGCGGACTATGATCACGGCCGGTCAAGTCGAACGCGAAGAGGGAGTTGAACCCGAACAGTTAGGTGCACACGCCATTCGCGACGCCAAGACCGGAGAGCAAGTCTCTGTTGCCGAGCTACGACCCCACTATGAGGCTGGGGCGCTCGAACAGGCAATACTGCTCCACGACCGTATCGACGCAATGTGCGCTGACCTGTTCGACCATTTGCTTCGCACAGGTGGACCGAAGCAGAAGACACTCATCTTCTGTGTCACGGTCGAACATGCACGCCGGGTCGCCGCGGCCATCGGCAATCGCTATGCAACGTGGGCTAACGAGCAAGAGCAAAGCCGAGTTGAACCGTATGCCTTCGTCTGTACTGGAGAAGAGGGCTCAGAACTCCTTCAGCTCTTCAAGGCAAATGCTGCCCGCGCCTTCGTCGCCTGCACCGTAGATCTGATTAGTACCGGCGTTGACGTGCCTCGGCTCCAAAACGTCGTCTTCTTCCGCTACCTCAAGTCGCCGATCCTGTTCCATCAGATGCTCGGTCGTGGGACTCGGATCGATGACAGGACAAACAAGCTCCACTTCACTGTCTACGACTACACCAACGCCAGCCGTCTGCTCGATCAACCGCTTAAGCAACGTCTCGGGCCAGAGGAGGCGGCAGAACTGGAGCCAACGGAATCGACCGAGCCGCAGAGAATCTACGAGGTTGAGGGCGTCGAAGTCCGCATCGAAGATGACGGCGCGGTGTTGATGGTCCCCAACTCTTCCGGTCAGCTTGAACCTGTCCCAATCGAACAATACCGCGAGCGCATCGCAAAACGCCTCCTCGACGACATCCCCAGCCTGGACGACTTTCGCGAACGTTGGATCGACTACGACCGCCGCCATGAGCTGATGGCCTCGGTCATCAGCGCCGACCTCAGCCCCGACGCCTACGGCGCTGCCGCCGACCTGCAGGAATGCGACCTCTATGATGTGCTCGCCAGCGCCGCCTGGAACGAAACCGCCAGAACCCGAATCGAACGTGCTGATCGCCTGGAGGAAGTCGAAGTGGAATGGCTTGAAGCGCAGGGCAGTCCTGCTGCAGCGGTGCTCGGGGCATTGACGCGTCAATTCGGACGTGGCGGCACTGACGCGCTGGAGCGCGAAAGTCTTTTCCGCACCGACCAAGTGCGCGAAGCCGGAGGCATCCAGGCGCTCCGCGTCGACGGTCGCAAACCCGCCGAAGTGATCATCGAGTTCAAGCGTCGCTTGCTGGCTTCGGATCGCGAGTGGCTGCTATGAGCAAAGGTCTGCCAGACGGGTGGGATTGGGTCAAGTTGGGCGATGTTTGTGCAATAACGATGGGACAGTCCCCACCAAGTTCGACATACCGTGATTCTCCTGCCGGGCTGCCTTTCTTTCAGGGAAAGGCGGACTTCGGAGACATGTATCCAACTGCTCGCAAATGGTGTGTGAAGCCAAAGAAGATTGCCAAATCAGGCAACATCCTTCTCTCAGTACGTGCGCCTGTTGGCCCCACAAACTTAGCGTTGGTTGAGTGCTGTATTGGACGCGGCCTTGCTGCCATCGAAGCGAAAAAGGGCATTAGTCAGTCATATCTGTTGCAAACGCTGAAAGCTAAGGAGTCGGAACTCGCGGCTCAGGGGACGGGGAGCACTTTTGCTTCGATAAGTGGAAAGCGATTGCGCGACTTCGAGATTCCGCTACCGCCTCCTGAAGAGCAGCACCGCATTGCTGAGAAGATGACCTTGGTAGAAAAAGCCCGCGCCGCGGCAGCAGCGCAACTCGCCTCCGTTGATGAGTTGACCACGGCGATGCTCCGGGAAATTTTCCCGCGATCGCCATCCGCGCGGTTACCGCGCGGATGGCGATGGGTCAAGTTGGGAGATGCGTGCCAAATCGTCAACGGGTCGACGCCCAAGTCATCCATGCCAGAGTACTGGGACGGAGACATTTGCTGGGTCACGCCAGCTGACTTGGGCCAGTTGACCGCTCCTCGCATTGAGGAGTCTGCTCGATACATCACCAGTGCCGGCTATGACTCGTGCTCGACCAAGCTCGTGCCCGCCGGGACGGTCGTAATGTCTTCGCGTGCGCCTATTGGCCATTTGGCCATCGCGGAAACCGAACTGTGTACTAATCAAGGCTGCAAGTCCTTCGTACCAAGATCGGGGTTAGATGGGGAATATCTCTATCATGCTCTTTCGTTCTTCATGGACGATATTCGTGCTCTCGGCACAGGTGCGACGTTCGCCGAAGTCAGCAAGGGGACCTTGGAAGAGTTTGAGTGTCCAATCCCGCCTCCAGGCGAACAACACGGCATCGTGGCTACGATGAGTTCCGTAGAGCGGGCGCGATCAGCCGCCGCCAGCCAGCTTGCCGCAGTTGATGAGCTCAGGGATACTCTCCTGCAACGATTGTTCACCGAGCAGTCGAAGGAGAGTTCTGGTACCGGATAGGCGCGTGGAAACCCCTGACTCGTTCAACGACAAAATCTGGGCCATATGTGACATCATGCGCCGTTCCAACTACAGCGGCGCGATGGGCTACATCGCCGATCTCACGTGGCTGCTCTTTCTGCGCCTGCTAGATGACCATGAGCAGGCAGAGGCTGAGGGCCGCGAAGCCCTCGGCATTCCGCATCGGTATTCGCTTGAACCTCGCTACCGCTGGTCCAACTGGGCCGCGCCTGATGGCCCCCTTCGACGAGAACTGGAGACCGGTCCGCGCAACGCGATGATCGACTTTGTGGACGCCCAACTTCTGCCTTACCTCCGCACTCTTCACGCGACTGCGGACGCATCAGACGCGCAGCGCACCATCAGTCAGATTGTCTCCGGCATCGACGCAATCGGCATGGACGGCAACAAGAACCTCCTCGATACTCTCGATCTGCTCTGGGAAATCCGTGCCGACCGCTCCGATACCGCAAGTGTGTTCGCCCTCTCTCAAGCTTACGAAGGCCTGCTTTTGGAAATGGGCCAAACCAACAAGGACATCGGTCAATTTTTCACGTCGCGCATGGTCGTCAGCGCAATCGTTCGAGCCATCGATCCCAAACTTGGCGAGACCGTTTACGACCCCTGCTGCGGTACCGGAGGATTCCTTGCCCGCGCCTATGACTACATGCGGAGAGAGCGCGGCGACAGGATCACGGGTCCTGAGTTGGACCAGCTTGCTACGGATACCTTCTACGGCCGGGAAAAGGCCGATCTGGTCTATGCCATCGCACTGGGAAATCTCGTGTTGCACGGCATCGAACAACCGAATATCTGGCACGGGAATACGCTCACCGGCAACGAGTCTTACAGTGGCCTCTATCACGACGCGCCGCAACTGTTCGACGTGATTCTGACCAATCCGCCCTTCGGTGGCAAAGAGGGTGCTGACGCGCAACAGCGCTTTACCATCCGCTCTCGTGAGACCCAACTACTGTTCCTGCAGGAAGTGATCGACAGTCTGAAAGATGGCGGTCGCGCAGGAATCGTGATCGATGAAGGGACACTGTTCAAGAACACCAACGCGCATCGCCAAGTCCGCCAGAAGCTCTTGGACGAATGCGACCTCTATTGCGTCGTCAGCCTGGCCGGTGGAGCCTTCACCAGTGCAGGCACAGGCGTCAAGACGAACCTGCTGTTTTTCAAGAAAGGCTCGCCGACTGAGAACATTTGGTATTACGAGATCGCGCCGCCAGCCGACGCTGTTGGCGCTGGCGGCTCCGGTAACCAGCGCACGTTCAACAAGAGTTATCCACTCAAGCTCGAACACTTTGATCACTTCTTCGAACTCCTCCCTAGCCGCGCCGACTCGGAACGGTCCTGGTCGGTCTCAATCGAAGAAATCGAGAGTCGCGATTACGACCTAAACGCCGTCAACCCCAATCGTCCCGACACCACCGACACCCGCACGCCGTCTGAGCTGCTCGACGAAATCGAGAGCCACAGCAGGGACCTCGAAGACGCCCTCGCCGACCTCCGCCAAGCCCTTGGATAGCATGGACGCATAGTCGAGGAATGTTGATCCAAACTGGCTCCGGCTTGATCATCAATGCTGGCACCACCCTGCGGCGGAGGTCAGGTCTAAGGAGCATCTTTCAATAGCAGAGTTGGAAGGTTGGAGCCGTTCTCGATGATGTGGGCGCGGCGGGAGAGGTGGCCGGCAACTAACCGCACTCGAGCCCCGGCGCAATTCCTCAGACATCCTCGTAGATTCTCCATTGGGTTCGCTCGACATCCATGCCGCATCGACCCACCTCGCGCAATGCAATGGTTAGGGTCTCTGAGGTGCAGCGGTGCCCTTCACGAACTCAAAAGAAGTAGCTTGCTGCGGTCCAGAGTTCGGCCACTGACAATCCATTAGAATGAGGGGTGCGCAAGCGCATGGCGGGATCATCCGGGCGTGTCCTCGGAGGCCAAGCTGTCCTCCTGCACTAGCTCATACTCAATAGGACTGGTTTCTGGTTCCTCGACATCATCAGCCGTGATCGGCTCTCCCATTGCCGATCGAGTATTGTCCAAGAGCGCCGCTTGGCGAGCCTCAAAACTCGACTCGAAGTTGTCGGACCACAGCCTCTGCGGGTCGATCAGATGGGAGCGCAAGTAGCTATCCAACGCCTCTCCCAGCACACCGTCTTTGGTCATCCGCTCCAGATATTCACTCGGAGCCCGTCCGCCGATGCTGCGGTTCGTACGCGCGGTCAGCGGTGTCTTGTTGATGATCGAATCGCAACGCTTGGGTTCAACTCCGTGTTCCATGCACCACTTCTGAGGAAAGATGTGGTGAATGTCGATGCTCTCGTCGAAACAGCTCTGAATCGTCGACTGCTCGCCCGTCATCCAGTCGCGCGCGCACCCTCGCGCAGCAGGAGCGAGTACACACCCTTGTAGGCGGCGTTGTTTCTCGTGCGCATGGTCAGTAACCTGGCGGGAGCGAACTCGGCATCGAAGACCGTACTTGGTTCCGGCCCGGCGCCTCGAATCCAGTCAACCACCTCAAGCAGGTCTCGAGCAAAGCGGGATTCGGTCGACCCGCCGTAGAGTTCGCCGGGCACGCCGCACCAGTACCAACGGGCGAGCTTCTCTCTTGCCGGGTGCGGCTCCCACTCGCGTCCGAGGACGGTCAGGATTGCGGCCAGCGGTATCAGCTGGCTGCCGTAGGGCAGGAAGCGCGAATCGTAGAGGTCTTGCGAATGCAAGAACCGCGCCGCCTATGCGAACCCGTCCACCAGCGGATCCGCCCATGCTCGGTATTCGTCAAGCCGCAAACGCAACATGTCGCTGCGCTTGCAGCCCACTCCGGGTGCTCTCTCCTCGCCGACACCGCCCTGCAGCGCGGAGAGTCGTCGCTCCCGCGTTGCCAACAGGGACACAGCCTGTAGAAAGTCGGTGTTGGCGACCCCGGCCAAGATCGAGTGCGAGCGAATCCGCCGCCGGCGCTCCTTCCAGTCAGGCCGCAGCTCAAAGTCGTCCGCCGCGAACGTCGCAGTCAGCAACTCGAAGACGGTCAGCGTCACTCCACCCTGGTTCATCTTCTCGAAGACTTGGCAGACGGCCTCCTTCGGCGTGTCGCGGGCCAGCTCGATCACCGGAACGTGGTACTGCTCGAATCGCTTCACAACTTCTCGATTGAACCGGTTCGAGAATCGGATCCTGTCCTTGTCATAGCGCCAAAACTCCTGCAATCCTCCATCCACTCGTCAGTGTCGAAGACCTTGGCCAGCGGGAAGATCATCTGCTTGTACTCTCGTTCGGGGCTCGAATAGTCACCAATTACGTCGCGGCCGAAGCGCTTGACCAGCCGGTCCGCTGGCAGTGAAACTACTGCCTCCTCGCGGTCCGCGTGCGGATCTAATGCCTGCTGCATATCGTTGTAGTGCCAACGCTCGATTTCGCGTTTGCGCGCGTCGCGGGTGCGCACCGGTCGGTCAAGGCTGAGCGACTGAAACAGCGATGTCAGCCGCTGTTGGCCATCAAGAATCAGTCGATCGGCCGATTCCTGCGCCGAAGCCGGCGCACCTTCCAACGGCCGCTGTTTGAAGCGCACCTGGTCACCGCCACCTCTCAGCATCATGACCGCCCCGATCGGATATCCGAGCGAGATGCTCGCGAGCAGGCTGCATACGTGCTCGTCATCCCAGACCCAACCTCGCTGAAAGTCAGGTAGCTGTGAACTCCCGTCCGCCGCCTCGTTGAGCAGCGATTCAAGTGGTTCCTACTCGATGTTGATTGCGGACACGTTCATCATGAGTCCTCGCACGCCGATCTGAGTCGGCCCCCATTCGACAGCAGGAGTACCCCGCACCCCTGCTGATTCTAGTCCCGCACCTAGCCGAGCGTTCAGCTCCCGCCAGTTTGCCAAGCCTCTCACTCAAAGCATCGTGATTACCTGATTTAGTCCCATCGCTCCGCAAGATCGCCAAGGTTTGACTCACATAGCAGAGGCTGTTGCACAATCCCTTGATCACCCCCTTCTCGTCATTCCTACGCAGGCGGGAGTCCAGCGCTGACCAGATATGGAGACTTGATTCCCGGTCAAGCCGAGAATGACGGAAATGGGGTTTGTGCAACAGCCTCAGCAGTAGAGGCCATTGTCGATCTGGTTCTCATGCCCCAGCATCGGCAACCGACGCGGGACTAAGCAAACGATTGGGCCGGCAGATGCTCTGACAGTCTCGTTCCGGCCGCGGAGGCAAACCTGCAGTCTTGAGTTGCCCAGTCTTGCGTCTCAGTCGCTCCGGCATAGGATGGACCATTGAGCGAGCATCAAGGTCGGCACAGACAGGCCTCAACGCCGGCTCGCATAAGGGAGTGGGGACATGACCCAAACACCAAGAATGCGTGCCAAGGGTGGCAAGGGTGGCAAGAGCGGCGGTCGACCGGCCAACGCGCCGAGCACGACCGGCAAGCCCTCCGACGGCGGACGGGGCAACAACCCGCCCAAGCGCTAGCGACGAGACCCAGACGATTCCGGGTCGCCGCCTTCTCTTAGTGTCGAAGCGCTCACGGCTCCGCAGCACGCATTCGCTCTCCAGTCACACCTCCAGCGACATGCACCTCTCGGAGTCCTTCGGTGAGCGACGACGCGCGGATCGAGTCGATCCGCACCTACCTGCGAGCACACGCCTGGCAGCACGGCCATCAGCGCACGGCCGTGCAGTTCGGCGTCTCCCGCCAGACCCTCTGGCGCTTCCTCGAACGCGACCAGGTCGGCCGCGCGCTGCCCCGCGCGGTCCTGGCCACCGTGGGCGGCAACGTCGACGCACTTGAGGCGGCGACACGAGCGTTGATCAGCGAGTCGTCGTCAGGCCGCCGACCCGCGCCCGCCAAACGTCTCAGCGCCGGCCTCCATGCCGCGCTGCTGTACCTCTGCGAAACGCCGCTGACGACCGCCGGCGAGCTGGCCCAACTGAACCGAGTCCCGGTCTCCACCCTGCGCGACCGGCTGGACAAGCTGAGCGAGCGCGGTCTGGTCGACTCGCGTCTGCACCGGCTCGACGCCCTGGGCCCGCGTCCTCGCCGTCGCTACTTCCCCACCCCAGCCGGCATCCGGGCATTGGCAGACGACGAACCCGACTTGCAGCGCCTGCTGCGCATCTACCCAATCTCGAAGCAGTGGTTCAAGTTGCTGGCTGAGCGGCTCGACGCCGTCGCTGTGTGCTACCACGCCGCCGCCATGATCGCCGAGGCCGACCCCGAGCAGCAGCCGGTGCGGGTCGACCACTACCGCCAGGGTCCCTACGACGCGCTGCTCACGCTCTCCGGCGGCCGCTCCATCGGTGTCTTGCGCCAGGGGCCGATGCTCTCGGCGTCCAACCTGCGCTTCCGGCTGCGCACCATTGAGCGGCTGGACTGGACACAGTCCCCCTCGCTCACCCTGGTCCTGACCGACTCCGAGCAGGACTCACGCCGTGCGGTGCGCGCGCTGGCCGACCCCGGCCTGCACGAGATCACGCTGGTCGCCAGCGCGGCCGACTTGATCGCCGCCGGTCCCCGCACGCCCGTCTTCCAGCAGGGCGGCTACGGCTATCCCAACACGCCGACGATCGGACCCGACGCCTCCCTGCCCGCGATCCTGACCTGGATCACCGAGCGCTTCGCCGCCAGCGGGAGGGCAGGTTCGACCGAGCCCCCTGAGCCCAGCCCCGACCCGGACGCGCTCTACCGCAGCAACGTCCGAGCGACGATGCCGAAGCCCTCAGACCAACTTGATGCCGCGCTCTCGCTGAACCTGACCCGAACTGAGAAGCAGGCGCTCGACGTGCTCGCCGCCTGGCCCTTCTGCACCCCCGACCAACTAGCGGGGCTGATGGGCGGCGTCACCCGCCGGCGCGCCAACCAGGTCCTACGCTCCCTGCGCACGCGCTCCCTCGTGCAACAGGAGCCGGAGGGCTACGTGCTCACCGACAAAGGCTTCATCTGCCTCGCCCGCCGCGACCGCGCCGCCGTCGGACCCACGCTCGACCGCTGGACGCCGCAGCAGTCGGACGACGGCGTGTACTTCGGCAGCGCCCTGCGCGCCATCGCCTCCCAGTCCGAGCACCAGCAAGGCATCACCGAGTTCGCCGCCCGGCTCAGTGCCGAAGTCGCCCGGGACCCCGACTACGAGCTGCTCGACCTGCTCCCCACCCACCGTTCGCAGATCACGTACTGGCACAGCGGCACCCGCTACGTCCTGCACCCCGACGCCTCGTTCCAGTTTGGTCACCAGGGCGACTGGGACTGGTGCCTGCTCGAGTATGAGCGCCGCGCCGTCACCCCGAAGCGGGTACCCGAACGCCTGCGCGGCTACCGACGCTACTTCCAGAGCGAATACCCCACGCGAGACCACGGGGGAGCCAAGCCCCTGATCCTGTTCCTGTTCGAGACCGTCGAAGCGGAAGCGGCCTTCCTCCACACCGCCGCCCGGCTCAGCCACGCCCCCTTCGTCAGCAGCAACCTGCCGACCCTGACGGAGGAGGGGGTGCTGGGAACAAATTCTGGTGCCTGGCGCCTGCCGCCTCCCCACCCCGCCGAGCGAGTGCCCTTACGCGCTGTCCACGCTGTCCGGACAGGCTGCGGACAGGTCCCAGAGTGCAATTGCACCCGGCCCGAGCGTTTCCTGTAGGGGGCCGCCCCGCCCCACCCCTGCCCCAGAACTGTCCAGCCCAGAACCCCGTCCTGCGCTGAACTTCCCGCCTGCCACGGACAGGAATGTCCCGTTGTTGTCCAACGGTCCTTTCCTGTCAGGCCCTTAGAGCGCAATCGTGGGGCAGGTGTTGCAACTCGCCGAGCTGGCCCAGTTGGTCGTCCGACCGCTGAACGAGGCTCGGATCAGCGAGATCAATCGCTTCTCTGTTGGTGGACCTCTGCTTGGCGTGTAGTCTCCCGCCCCAGTGCGCCAGGTGATCAGCGTCTCCCTCGGGTGCATTCGTCCGAGCAACAGTTCGAGCATGACTCCGACCCACTCGAACACGAGCGATCCGATTACAACAGCGGCGTCGGCCGCATTCTGGGATCGTCGGCCTGTTGCCAGTCCCGAATCCAACGCCAGATGAACGTCGTCACGATCGTCTGAGTCACCGCCCACGCCAACAGTTCCGTTATGACCGTCGTCAGCGCTCACGGTGATCGTCGCCGTGCCCGCGGGACTCGACCTTCAGCGCGGAGTCGACGGCCCAGCCGCTGGCCGGGCCGCCTGCGATCTAGCGACCGCTCTGGCCGATCACTGCGCCTCGTCCGCTATGAGCGTGATCTGCGCCGTCACCTCGGCACCCAGGCCGGTGGCGTTCTTGGCCCGCACGCTGACCGTGTAGGTGGCGCCCGGCTCCAACTTGCGGATCACCACGTGGTGCTTCTTCGCGCCGGGCCTGCGTGTCGACAGTTCCTCGCCGTCGCGCGACAGCACGACCTGGTAGCTGTTGACCGCGCCGCCGTCCTCGGGCGCATCCCACTCGACCCGGATTCGGGTCGGTTGGACCTGCCGCAGGCTGAGGTTGACGACCTGACCGGGAACCGCGTCCACCTGCTGCTGCTGCGCTGCCTGTTGCTGCTGGGCCGCGGGCACGGTCACGTCGAACGCGTCGCTGACCCGATTGCCGTCCGAGTCCTGCGCCGTGACCGTGATCGTCGCCGTGCCCTCGGCTACGCCGATCACGGTGACCGCGGTCGCCGACAGCGTGGTGCCGTCGAGCGCCGCCGAGATGTTGACGATCGCGCGATCCGATGTCGTCACGCTGATCGTCAGCGCATCGCCGTCGGCATCGCTGAACACGCCCGACAGCGAGATCTCGCGGCTCGCTCCCGCCTCAAGTTCGCCGATATCGGCGAGCGCCGACGCCACCTCCGGGCCGGCCTTGACCGTCACCGTGAAGCTGTCCGAGACCTCATCCTCGCCGTCTGAGGCTGTGACCGTGATGTTGGCCGAACCGCGCGACTTGGCCGTCACGGTCAGCGTGTTGTTGGACACCGCGACCGTGGCCACGCTCTCAGCCGAGGACGCGGCCGTGATCGTCAGATCATCCCCGTCGGCGTCCGAGAACACGCCCGATAGCGAGACTTGATGGGCGCCGCTCTGGTTCGCGATGGTTGCATCGGCGATTGCGGACGCCACCGTGGGCGCAGCGTTGGGCGGCGCCACCGGCGTGGTGTGCTCGCCCTTGACCCGCACCCACTGGCTGGAGTTCGCTTCGCGCTCGCTCATGTTGTTGCGGTGCCCGACCATCGAGCGAATGAATACGCCCGTCGCGACGCCGTTCTTGAGGTCCGTGATGGTGTAGCTGGTCAAGTCGGGGTCCACCGAGAGGCCGTCGTTCTTGCCCACCGCCCTGGGGTCGCGCGGGTTGTTCCACACGCCGAACTCCTGGCTCCAGCGCAGCACGTGCCAGATCTCCGAGTCCTCGACCCCGGCCCGGGAGCCGACGTTCCAGGTCACCGTCAGTTGGCCGTCGCCCGGTACGACCTGGATGCCCCACGGCTCCGGCCCTTCCGGCGCCGCCGCCGCCGGAGGCGGCTCGTCGTTGTCCGCGATGGTCACCACAGCCGCGGCCGTGCCTGCCGGGTCCACCGCCCAGGCCGGTTCGCCCACGTGGGCGACGCGCACCGTGAAGCGCTCCTCGTCCTCCTCCACCGCCTCGTCGTCCACGGTGGGGATGATGATCCGGGCGCTCTGCCGGCCCTCGGGCACGGTCACTGATGCGGCGAACTGCCCCACGTCCTCGGCGGTAGCGCCGCCGTCACCGTAGTCGGCTGACACCGTGAAGGACACGCCGCCAGCGCCGGCCGGGCTGCCCAGGCTCAGGGTCAGCGTCGCTTCCTCGCCCTCCGCGACCCGCGCCTTCGGCGTCAGCGTGTAGGTGCGCGGCGGCGGGTCGATGGCCACGAGATGGGTGGCCGACTGGGAGCCGTTGGTGACGCGGATGTAGATATAGGTCCACTTGGAGGCCGGGTTCAGCGCGATGGCCGGGGTGAAGCCGCCGTTGTCAAAGGCCGCGAAGCTGCCGGTGACGCCATAGACGTTCCCGATGGCCCACGCCAGCGTGCTGTCCAGATGCGCCGTCACCCGCAGCATGACGTGGGTCGTCGTGACGATGCCCTGCTCCG
>MKWU01001798.1_pt1 | contig 35267 bp, 42 predicted proteins | sample 809101 | NCBI WGS metagenome assembly MKWU01 (sample SAMN05860141, study PRJNA318959) | sponge metagenome | host: Aplysina aerophoba | place: Slovenia: Piran, Adriatic Sea, Gulf of Piran | collected 2013-05-07
TGGTGATGCCGGGCGACAACGTGCAGATGCGTGTGAAGCTGATTGCGCCGATTGCGATGGAGGAGGGATTGCGGTTTGCGGTGCGCGAGGGCGGGCGCACGGTCGGTGCCGGCGTCGTCGCCAGAATTATCGAATGACGCCAATGGCCAATCAGACCATCAGAATCCGTCTCAAGGCCTTCGATCACAAGCTGATCGATCAGTCGGCGGCGGAAATCGTCGATACAGCGCGTCGGACCGGAGCGATGGTCAAGGGACCAATTCCGCTGCCGACGAGAAAGGAGCGCTACACGATCCTGGTATCGCCGCACGTGAACAAGGACGCTCGGGATCAGTACGAGCTCAGGACGCACAAGCGAATACTCGATATCGTGAATCCGACGGACAAGACGGTCGACGCATTGATGAAGCTCGATCTTGCCGCTGGCGTTGATGTCCAAATCAAACTGAACTGAGTGCAGGGCAGGAACACCACCATGGCTATTGGACTGGTTGGGCGCAAGGCGGGAATGACGCGCGTGTTCACCGACGCCGGTGAGTCCATTCCCGTGACTGTCGTCGTGGTGGAGCCGAACCGCGTGACGTATCTCAGGACACGCGAGAAGGATGGCTATCGCGCCGTGCAGTTGACGGCTGGAGCAAGGAAACCGAGCCGACTGTCGAAGCCGCAGGCCGGGCACTTGGCGGCAAACAGTGTCGAGGCGGGAGACGGCCTTTGGGAATTTCGTCTGGATGACGGGGAAGGAGAGGGACTGGCTCCCGGATCCACACTGGATGTGACGACATTCGCCACGGGACAGAGGATCGATGCGACCGGTACGAGCATTGGAAAGGGCTATGCCGGTGTGGTCAAGCGCCACAACTTCCGAACCCAGGACGCATCGCATGGAAATTCGCTCGCGCACCGGGCTCCGGGGTCAATCGGCCAGAACCAGACACCGGGACGGGTGTTCAAGGGCAAGCGGATGGCCGGGCACATGGGCGGGGTGCGCCGGACGGTGCAGAATCTTGAAATAGTGCGGGTCGACGAGGCGCGAAACACCATCCTGATCAAGGGCTCGGTACCGGGTTCCAGGGGTGGGCGGATCATCGTTCGTCCAGCCGTCAAGACCCGCTAGAGACCGGGAAGGAAAGCGAGATGCAGGTCAACGTGGTCTTGGGCGCAGAAGGCTCCGATTCGGTGGATCTGGCGGATCGGACGTTCGCGGCCGACTACAACCAAGCGCTCGTGCACCAGGTTGTCTCCGCCTACCTGGCGGGACGTCGTCGTGGTACGAAGTCGAGAAAATCCCGCGCCGAGGTGCGTGGCGGCGGGACCAAGCCCTGGCGGCAGAAGGGTCTGGGACGCGCGCGGGCCGGCAGCATTCGCAGCCCAATCTGGCGAGGTGGTGGCGCGACGTTTGCGGCGAAGCCTCGAAGCTTCGAGCAGAAGGTGAATCGGAAAATGTACCGCGGCGCGATGCGGTCGATTCTTTCCGAATTGATTCGTACCGAACGGCTCGTTGTGGTCGAAGACTTGGCCCTGGAGCAGCCGAAGACCAGAGACCTGGCGGCACGACTGGCGGCGCTGGGGCTCTCCGACGTGCTCATCGTGACCGTGGAGCGCGACGACAAGCTCGCTCTTGCATCGAGGAACCTGCCTCGAGTGGAGGTGCAGGCCTGCGCGGACGTGAGCCCCGTGAGTCTGCTTGCCTTTGGTACGGTGGCGATGACCGTGGCCGCCGCCAGACGACTCGAGGAGCGTTTCGAGTGAACGACGAACGTCTCATGAGCATTCTTGTCGCTCCGCATGTTTCCGAAAAGAGCACCCGAATCGCGGACGGCTCCAACCAGTTCACGTTTCGTGTGCGCACCGATGCGCGAAAGCCCGAGGTACGCCGGGCTGTGGAGAATATGTTCAACGTAGAGGTCGAATCGGTTTCGGTAGTGAACGTCAAGGGAAAGGTCAAGGGTATCCGCGGAAGGAATACAGGCCGGCGGCCCGACTGGCGCAAAGCCTATGTCCGGCTGAAACCTGGACATGACATCGACTTCATCGGTCCGGTCGAGTAGGTACCACGGAGTACGGATCCATGGCCGTGATTCAAGCAAAACCCACCTCTGCCGGGCGGCGGTTCGTCGTCGCGGTAAAGACGGAGGAGCTGTACAAGGGGGATCCGTACGGGCCTTTGCTCGCCAAGAAGGTCCGTACCGGCGGGCGCAACAACAAGGGTCGCATCACCACGCGCCATCGCGGCGGCGGACACAAGAAGCGCTATCGAATTGTCGATTTCAAGCGCAAGAAGGATGGAATTCCGGCAAGAGTCGAGCGAATCGAATACGATCCAAATCGCAGTGCGCATATTGCGTTGCTTCTGTACGCGGACGGTGAGCGACGGTACGTCGTCGCGCCTCGCGGCGTCACGGCGGGCGATAAGCTGATGTCGGGCCGCGGTGCGCCGATTCGGCCGGGAAACTGTCTGCCGTTGAGCGAAATTCCGGTAGGCACGACGGTGCACTGTGTCGAACTCAGGCCCGGGAAGGGAGCCCAGATTGCACGCAGTGCGGGTGCAAGCGTGCAGCTCGTTGCCCGTGAAGGTAACTTTGCGACATTGCGCCTTCGATCCGGCGAGTTGCGCAAGGTACCGGTGGTCTGCAGGGCGACGATCGGGGAAGTGGGGAATTCGGAGCATTCGTTGCGCTCGCTGGGCAAGGCAGGCGCAACGCGCTGGCGGGGGCGCCGGCCGACGGTGCGCGGCGTCGCGATGAATCCGGTCGATCACCCCCACGGAGGTGGAGAAGGTCGTTCTTCGGGCGGCCGGCATCCCGTGACGCCGTGGGGCGTGCCCACCAAGGGACACAAGACCCGGCGAAACAAGAGAACCTCTACGATGATTGTACGCAGACGGAACCGGCGCAAGTAAGGGGAGCCATCATCGTGCCACGCTCGATCAAGAAAGGACCATTTGTCGACAATCACCTTCTTCGCAAGGTCGAGGCGGCGCGTTCCATCAACAGCAGAAGGCCCATTCGTACGTGGTCCCGGAGGTCGATGGTGGTGCCGGAGATGATTGGGCTCACGATCGCCATCCACAATGGGAGGCAGCACGTTCCGGTGCTCGTGACCGAGAACATGGTGGGACACAAGCTCGGCGAGTTCGCGCCGACTCGTACATTCCGCGGCCATGCTGCCGACCGAAAGGCGAAGAAATAGACTGGGGGAGTGACGCTGATGGAGGTTTCCGCGACATTACGACACGCCCGCCTATCCCCGCAGAAGGCGAGGCTCGTTGCCGATCAGCTCAGAGGCCTGCCCGTGGAACGGGCGATCGAGGTCCTGTCCTTCGCCAGACCCAAGGCCGCGTCGACACTGAAGAAGGTTCTCGAGTCGGCGATTGCGAACGCCGAACACAACGAGGGCGCCGACGTCGACGACCTCCACGTCGGTACCGTCCATGTCGACCAGGGACCGACCTTTCGCCGATTTCGGGCACGGGCTCGAGGCCGGGCCGGGCGAATCACAAAGCGCACCAGTCACGTCACGGTAACAGTGACCGACGAGCGGAGGTGAGTCGAATGGGACAGAAGGTACATCCAATAGGCATTCGCCTCGGTATTGTGAAGGACTGGTCGTCGACCTGGTATGCGGAGCGCGGCGAGTACGCGGACAATCTGAATACGGACATCGCGGTGCGAGACTTCATCCGCAGGAAGCTCGGTCACGCGTCGGTGAGTCGCATTCACATCGAGCGCCCGGCAAAGAATGCACGAATCGTAATACACACGGCGCGGCCGGGAATCGTGATTGGGAAGAAGGGAGAAGATATCGAAGCGTTGAGGCTCGAAGTTTCGCGCATGATGGAAATTCCCGTGCACATCAGCGTCGAGGAAATCAGAAAGCCGGAACTCGATGCCTATCTTGTCGCCGAGAGTGTCGCAAATCAGCTCGAGCGGAGGATCATGTTCCGGCGCGCGATGCGGCGCGCGGTGACCAACGCAATGAGGCTCGGGGCCCAGGGAATCAAGGTTCGGGTTTCCGGACGATTGAACGGCGCGGAAATTGCGCGCTCGGAGTGGTATCGGGAAGGACGCGTACCGCTGCACACCCTGAGAGCGGACATCGACTACGGCTTTGCCGAAGCCAAGACGACCTATGGTGTAATCGGAGTGAAGACGTGGATCTTCAAGGGAGAGGTCTTTCGTCAGCGAGAGGCAGGGAAGGAGACGCAGCCTGACGCTGCGGCCGCATGAGGAGATGAATGGCCATGATGCAGCCGAAGAGAACCAAGTTTCGCAAGCAGCACAAGGGTCGCAATCGGGGACTCGCGACCACCGGCAATAGGGTAAGCTTCGGCGAATACGGCATGAAGGCCATCACGCGCGGTCGGATTACCGCACGCCAGATCGAGGCCGCGCGGCGGGCGATTACCCGCAAGGTCAAGCGTGGCGCCAAGATTTGGATCCGGGTTTTTCCCGACAAGCCAATCACCAAGAAGCCATTGGAGGTTCGCCAGGGAAAGGGGAAGGGTAACGTCGAGTACTGGGTGGCGCGAGTCCAGCCGGGTCGAATGTTGTACGAGATGCAGGGAGTCGACGCAGAGCTCGCGCGGGAGGCGTTTCGCCTTGCGGCCGCCAAGTTGCCGGTGCAGACGGCATTCGTGATCAGGACGGCGATTTGATGAACGCACGGGAGCTGAGAGCCAAGGGTCACGACGAGATCCGAAAGGAGTTGGTGGAACTGCATCGGGAGGCGTTCAATCTGAGGATGCAGAAGGGAATGGGGCAATTGTCGCGGCCAAGTCAGGTCAAGAGGGTACGACGGGACATCGCCCGACTGAAGACGATTCTGACTGAGCGGGAACAGCAATGAGCGAAGCGAGTGCTCCACAATCCGTGGTGACTGCCAGTGGAAAGGCGGGCACACGCCCGCTGACCGGGCGCGTGATCAGCGACAAGATGGACAAGACGGTCACCGTGCTGGTTGAACGGCGTGTCAAGCATCCCCTGTACAAGAAATATGTGCGTCGGTCGACGAAGATCCATGCTCACGATGAGGCGGGGGAATGCAACGTAGGCGATTCGGTGTCAATCGTGCAATGTCGGCCACTGTCCAGGACAAAGGCTTGGCGAGTGCTCGAAATCACTGCGCGGGCGAAGTAGTTGTGCCGTCGATTGCAACGATCGAGGTGGTGAGATGATTCAAATGCAATCAATGCTCGATGCGGCCGACAACAGCGGGGCCCGCCGGTTGATGTGCGTCAAGGTGCTCGGAGGGTCGAAACGACGCTATGCCGGAATTGGCGATATTGTGAAAGTCACCATCAAGGAGGCCATTCCGCGAGGAAAGGTCAGGAAGGGCGAGATGTACAACGCCGTGGTCGTGCGCACGCGAAAGGGGGTGCGTCGCCCCGACGGCTCCCTGATTAGATTCGATCGAAATGCAGCGGTCTTGCTGACAAATCAGTTCCAGCCGATTGGAACGCGAATTTTCGGTCCCGTTACGCGAGAACTGCGCCGGGAACGGTTCATGAAGATCGTGTCTCTGGCGCCGGAGGTGCTGTAGGGCGATGGCGACCAGGAGAATCAAGAAAGGGGACGAGGTCATCGTCCTGGCGGGCCGGAATCGAGGCCAGCGGGGCAGCGTGCTGGAGGTGGACGCGGAACGCAGCCGCGTTGTCGTCGAAGGCGTCAACGTGGTGAAGCGGCACACCAGGCCGAATCCGCAGAAGGGCACGTCGGGCGGAATCATCGAGAAGGAAATGTCCATCCATGTGTCGAATGTCGCGTTGTTCAACCCGATCACCGGAAAGGGAGATCGAATTGGCATAAGGGCAATGGAAGATGGACGGAAGGTTCGGTATTTCAAGTCCACGAACGAAGTTGTCGACATTTGAGCGGGATGCGTCTGATTCACATTGGTGAAGAGAAGGGACACGCGGGCAATGACCAGGCTTCAGGATCTGTATCGCGACAGCGTCGCTCCGAAACTCAGGGAGAAGTTCCGCTATGCGAGCGTCATGCAGATACCCAGAGTAGTGAAGATTACACTCAACATGGGCGTCGGCGGAGCGGTGAGCGACAAGAAGATTCTGGAGGGCGCGGTCAATGACATGCGTCTCATTTCGGGACAGCAGCCCGTTGTGACCAAGGCAAGAAAGTCTGTTGCCGGGTTCAAAATCCGGGAAGGATGGTCGATTGGGTGCAAGGTGACCCTGCGAAGAGACCGCATGTACGAATTCCTGGATCGACTTATCAATGTCGCGATCCCCAGGATCCGGGACTTCCGAGGATTGAGCGCACGCGGGTTCGATGGACGGGGGAACTTCAATATGGGAATCAGGGAGCAGATCGTTTTCCCGGAGATCGATTATGACCGAATCGATGCGATAAGAGGTCTCGATGTTTCGATAGCAACGTCGGCGGTTACGGATGAAGAGGCGCTGGCGCTCCTGAGCGAATTCAATTTCCCATTCCGTCAAAGCTAACAGGCAGGAGGGGGCGAGGTGGCGAAACGGTCGGTGGTGAATCGAGAAGCGAAGAGAAGGAAGCTGGTGGCGAAATATGGCGCGAGACGCAAGGTATTGAAGGATACAATACGGAATCCTGAATCCACGTTCGAGGAGCGGGAGGAAGCGCAATGGAGGCTCAATGCACTTCCTAGAAATTCGTGTCCGGTTCGCCTTCAGAACAGATGTCGATTGACGGGTCGGCCGCACGCGTATTACCGGAAGTTCGGTCTGGGACGAAACAAGGTGCGGGAGGCGGCCATGGCCGGAGACATTCCCGGGTTGGTAAAGGCGAGCTGGTAGGGCGAGACGGCGAGCGAGGCACGCTTGAGATGAGCATGCAAGATCCCATAGCAGACATGTTTACCCGGATCCGCAATGGACAACGCGCGGGGAAGGTGCGGGTGGTGATGGCGATGTCCGGGCAGCGAGAGGCGATCGCGCGAGTTCTGAAGAAACAGGGATACGTACGCGATTATGCGGTCGAGGCGATTGATGGCAAGTCGCAGTTGGCGGTCGTTCTCAAGTATTTCGAAGGGAGACCGGTAATTGAGACGTTAAGGAGGATCAGCAGGCCGGGACGGAGGGTGTACAAGAGAAAGCATGATCTGCCGAAAGTGATGGACGGGTTGGGGATTGCGATCATATCGACGTCGAAGGGGCTGATGACGGATCATCAGGCTCGGGAGGCCGGTCACGGGGGCGAAGTAGTTTGTATCGTGGCATAGGGGCGGGATCACGACATGTCAAGAATAGCGAAATTGCCAATTGCGGTACCGCCCGGACTTGAGGTATCACTCGGATCGGGAGATATCCGGGTGAAGGGTCCGAAGGGCGAGCTTGTCATGCGGGTGCATCCAATGGTGGAAATCGGGCATGAGAATGGCCAGGTCACATGCAAGGCCAGGGACGGTGGCACGAGCTCGCTCGCGCAGGTGGGAACTGCGAGATCGCTGATTGCAAACATGGTACTCGGTGTCGGTGAGGGCTTCGAAAAGGAATTGCAGTTGGTCGGAATTGGATATCGGGCGCAGATGCAGGACGGGACGTTGGTCCTGTCGTTGGGATTTTCCCATCAGGTCGAATACAGATGCCCGAAGGACATAAGCATCGAGACACGAAGTCCGACTCGGATTGTAGTGAGAGGCATCGACAAGCAGCGAGTGGGGCAGGCCGCTGCCGAAATCAGGGCCTACAGGCCTCCGGAACCCTACAAGGGGAAGGGGGTGAGGTACGTGGGCGAGAACGTTGCGCGGAAGGAAGCAAAGAAAAAGCAGAAGTAGCAGGGACATGAACAGAGACAGAAAATCGGTACGCGTTCGGCGTGCCAGGCGAACGCGGAAGCACATCAGGGAGCTGCGAGTACCGAGGCTGTGCGTGCATCGGACGCCGCGCCATATCTATGCGCAGGTGTTTTCATCGGACGGCGGGAGCACTGTGGCAAGTGCTTCCACGCTTGAGAAGGATGTCCGCAACGAAATTCGGTATGGAGGCAATTGCGCGGCTGCCGCCGTCGTCGGACGGATGGTCGCGGAACGAGCGATTCGTGCAGGAGTGGAGCGGGTTGCGTTCGACCGGGCGGGGTTCAGATATCATGGTCGGGTAAAGGCGCTCGCCGATGCAGCTCGTGACGCTGGGCTGGTGTTCTGACGATCTGTGGAAGTGTCGCTTACGACATTCACTACCAACCGAGAGTTCTAGGCAATGGCGGGTTATCAAGGCACCCAGAGCGAAGACGACCTACTGGAAAAGCTGGTGGCGATCAATCGCGTTGCGAAGGTCGTCAAGGGTGGCCGGTTGTTCGGATTCACGGCGTTGACAGTGGTCGGGGACGGAAAGGGTCGGGTCGGAATGGGGCGTGGAAAGGCGAGGGAAGTGCCGTCGGCGATTCAGAAGGCAATGGAGAGCGCACGTCACAATCTGGTGGAGGTTCCTCTGCAAGGCAGCACCCTGCAGTACCCCATAATGGCTCGTCACGGCGCTGCGCAGGTATACATGCATCCGGCGTCGGAGGGTACGGGAATCATCGCCGGCGGTCCGATGCGTGCCGTTTTCGAAGTGCTGGGAGTAAAGGACGTGCTGGCCAAGTGCATCGGGTCGAACAACCCCATCAACGTCGTTCGAGCGACAATTCAGGGGCTGCGGAATATGCGCTCGGCCGAGCAGATCGCGGCCAAGCGCGGACTTGATGTCAAAGAGCTTCGGGGTTGACGTCATGCGTGCGACAAAATCTGGCAAGAGACTCCGGGTCACGTTGAAGAAGAGTGTCAATGGACGCTTGGCGAGGCACCGGGCATGTGTGCGTGGTCTCGGCCTGAGACGGATGCATCACAGTGCAGTGGTCGAGGACACACCGTGTACGCGCGGCATGATCAACAAGGTCGCCTATCTTCTTGATATCGAGGAACTCTAGGGTGCGGCTGAACGACATCAAGCCCGGAGCCGGGGCGAAGCGTACGCGGAAACGGCGCGGGCGCGGGGCTGCCTCGGGTCTTGGCAAGACTGGTGGACGGGGGCACAAGGGCCAGAATTCCCGGGCGGGAGGGGGTGTGCGACGCGGGTTCGAAGGCGGTCAGATGCCCTTGCAGCGGCGGTTGCCGAAGTTCGGATTCTCGTCGAGAAAGTCCCAGGCTCGTGAGGATGTGCGCCTCGTCGCTCTCGAGAAGCTTGGGGTTGCTGACGTGACCCTCGTGTCCCTGAAGGCGGCTGGCTTGATTTCGAAAAATGCCAAGTACGCGAAGATCTTCGGAGAAGGCCCGTTGACTCGGGCGTATACCGTCACCGGCGTTCCCGTAACGAAGGGGGCCCGCAACTCAATCGAGACGGCCGGCGGAAGGATCGGGGACTGACCCGACGTGGCAAAGCGACAGCTCCAAGCCCGGACAGCGCCGACCGCCGGAGCATCGGCCGAGCTCAAGCAGCGCCTGCTGTTCGTTCTCGGCGCGCTGGTCGTCTTCAGGATCGGTACATTCATTCCGGTGCCGGGAATTGATCCGGTTGCTTTGGAAATTCTGTTCGATCAGCAGAGAGGGACCATCCTCGACATGTTCAACATGTTTTCGGGGGGAGCGCTGGAACGATTTTCGATTTTCGCAATCGGAATCATGCCGTATATCTCTGCATCCATCATCATGCAGCTTCTTACCCACGTCGATCCGCGCCTGAAGGAGCTTCGGAAGGAAGGCGAATCGGGTCGCCGGAAGATCACCCGATATACGCGATACGGCACCGTGGCTCTCGCGATGTTTCAGTCCCTCGGGGTTGCGATTGCGCTCGAAGCGCAACAGGCCGGTTCTCTTCAGGTGGTCGTGGATCCCGGCTGGAGTTTCCGAATCACGGCCGTGACCACCCTGGTGGCGGGGACGATATTCCTCATGTGGCTCGGTGAGCAGGTCAGCGAGCGAGGCATCGGAAATGGTATATCCATCATCATTTTCGCAGGTATCGTGGCGGGGCTGCCGTCCGCAATCGGCGGTACTCTCGAGTTGGCCAGAACCGGGGAGTTGCACGTCTTCATGGTATTCGTACTGCTCGCGCTCGCCCTCGCAGTGACAGCATTCGTGGTGTTCGTAGAACGAGGACAGCGGCGGATCACGGTCAACTACGCGCGGCGGCAGGTAGGGCGCAGGGTCTATGCGGGTCAAAGCAGTCACCTGCCGTTGAAGCTGAACATGGCCGGGGTGATACCTCCGATCTTCGCGTCGAGCATCATTCTCTTTCCCGGAACCTTGGCAGGATGGTTTGGCAGCGCGGAAGGAATGACGTGGTTGAGGGACTTGTCGACTACGATGCAGCCGGGACAACCAATCTATGTGATGCTGTACGCTGCGGCGATAATCTTCTTCTGTTTCTTCTATACGGCATTGGTATTCGATCCCAAGGAAACAGCGGACAATCTGCGGAAATCGGGCGCATTCATTCCGGGTCGTCGACCTGGCGAGCAGACGGCGCGATACATCGACGGGGTGATGACGAGGCTTACGGTGTTCGGTGCCGGATACATTGCCCTCGTATGTCTTCTTCCGGAATTCATGATCGTGAGCTGGAACGTTCCGTTTTACTTTGGTGGCACGTCGCTCCTCATCATTGTGGTCGTGACAATGGATTTCATGGCACAGGTTCAATCGCACATGATGTCGCATCAGTACGAAGGGCTGCTGAAGAAGGCCAATCTCAAGGGGTACGGTCGGGCAGGTGTGCCACGATGAAGATACGAGGGAGTCTGTGATGAAGGTCCGAGCGTCTGTCAGGCGGCTCTGCCGGAATTGCAAGGTAGTTCGCCGCAAGGGAACCGTGCGCGTCATTTGCAAGGACGCACGACACAAGCAAAGACAAGGCTGACTGAGGCGGGCATTGACGCGCGCCGGTGGCCGAAGCAACGGGAACGAACCACGATGGCACGAATTGCTGGAGTCAACATCCCGGACCGGAAACATGTGTGGGTCGCCCTGACGCACATCTACGGAATCGGGCGGTCCCGCGCATTCGAGATATGCGAGGCGACTGAAATCAGTCCGGATGTGGCCGTACGCAACCTGACGGAGGCCGAGCTCGACGCATTGCGGGCCGAAGTTGCCAAGGGTATTACGGAAGGAGATTTGCGCCGGGAAGTATCCATGAACATCAAGCGACTGATGGATCTCGGATGCTACCGAGGGATTCGTCATCGCCGGGGATTGCCTGTACGAGGCCAGCGCACACACACCAATGCCCGCACCAGAAAGGGGCCTCGCAGACCCATCAAGCGATAGAATTCGGATACCACAATGGCCAAAGCGAAAGTACGTACAAGGAAGCGCATTCGCCGCACTGTGAGCGACGGAATTGCGCACGTGCATGCGTCGTTCAACAACACGTTGATTACAATCACCGATCGACAGGGCAATGCCTTGGCGTGGTCGACGGCGGGCGCCAGTGGATTCAAGGGTTCGCGCAAGAGTACGCCGTTTGCGGCTCAGATTGCCGCGGTGAAGGCCTGCGAAGCCGCGGCGGAGTATGGTCTCAAGAACCTGGAAGTGATGGTGAAGGGTCCGGGGCCCGGAAGGGAGTCGGCGGTACGCGCGTTGAATAATGCGGGCTTCAAGATAACGAGCATTTCGGATGTCACGCCAATTCCGCACAACGGGTGTCGTGCGCCGAAGAAGCGGCGAGTGTAGAGGTAAGTCGGGAGACCACTATGGCGAGATATACAGGGCCACGGTGTCGACTCAGCCGGCGTGAGGGAATGGATCTCATGCTCACGAGTCGGACGCGCCCGCTCGATTCAAAGTGCAAGCTGGATGCGCCTCCGGGACAGCATGGGACGCGGCGCCAGCGGCGGAGTTCCGACTATGCTCTGCAGTTGCGGGAAAAGCAGAAGCTGCGCCGAATGTACGGTGTTCTCGAGCGGCAGTTTCAGAACTACTACAAGGAAGCGGCGAGGCGAAAGGGGGCAACGGGCGAAAATCTGCTTCGGCTTCTCGAGAGCAGACTTGACAATATTGTATACCGAATGGGCTTTGGCTCGACCCGTGCCGAATCCCGGCAGCTTGTGAGCCACAAGTCGGTGATGGTCAACGGGCGATGCGTGAACATTGCGTCGTATCAGGTTGCCCTGTCGGATGTGGTCACCATTCGGGAGAAGGCGCGCAAGCAGCAGCGGATACAGGACTCTCTTGCGCTCACGGAACAGTACGGATTTCCCGGATGGGTTGAAGTGGATGTGGAGAAGATGGAAGGGGTACTGAAATCCGTGCCGGAACGCGAGGATCTGCCTCCTGATATCAACGAGCAGCTCGTCGTTGAACTCTACTCGAAATAGCCCGCAAGCAGGAGAGATTTGATGGAGGCGATTGCCACGCAGCTCTTGAGACCCAATATCGTCGAGGTCCGGGAGATCGGAAAGAACACGGCGAAAATTGCCATTGAACCACTGGACAGGGGGTTCGGCCATACACTCGGTAATGCGTTGCGTCGCGTCCTTCTGTCGTCGATGCCCGGCTGCGCAGTCACTGAAGTCGAAATCGAAGGGGTGCTGCACGAGTACACGACGGTTGAAGGTGTTCAGGAGGATGTGACGGAGATTCTCCTGAACCTCAAGGGTCTCGACGTCTGCATGCATTCCCGGCAGGAATCGGTCCTGACGCTGAACAAGAAGGGACCGTGTGCCGTTCACGCGAGCGACATCGTACTCGATCATGATGTGGAGGTCGTGAATCCTGACCATTTCATCGCACGCCTCACGAAGGAAGGCGAGTTGAACATGGCAATGAAGGTGGAGCTGGGTCGAGGCTATCAGCCTGCGGCTGCGCGTATATCGGAAGAAGGTGACAGACCCATCAGCAAGCTGTTCATCGATGCGTCGTTCAGCCCGATTCGCCGAGTATCGTACGTCGTCGACACGGCGAGGGTGGAGCAGCGCACCGATCTGGACAAGTTGATTGTGGAAATAGAGACAAACGGTACGATTGGTGCGGAAGAAGCGATTCGGCATGCCGCGGGACTGCTGCGGGAGCAGTTGTCGGTGTTCGTCGATCTGAGTAACCGGCAGGACAATGTTCCGGCGCACGCGGAGTCCGAAATAGAGCCGATCCTGCTGCGGCCGGTGGACGATCTAGAGCTTACGGTGCGTTCGGCGAACTGTCTCAAGGCGGAGAGCATCTACTACGTGGGTGACCTGCTTCAACGCACGGAGGTCGAGTTGCTCAAGACCCCGAATCTTGGAAAGAAATCCCTTACGGAAATCAAGGACATCCTTGCGGAGAAGGGACTTTCACTCGGAATGCGTATCGAAAACTGGCCACCACCCGGTCTGTATGGACCTGGACGGACTCGGTAGCCGCATGTTGCGCGCAGGCAATTCGGAAAAGATGATTGGGCGGTAGGTGGGGCGAAAGCAATGCGACACAGGAAAGCAGGCCGGCATCTCAATCGAAGTCGGGCTCATTACCACGCGATGTTCCGGAACATGTCGGCGTCGCTCGTGCAGCATGAGCTGATCAGGACGACTCTGCCGAAGGCGAAGGAGTTAAGGCGCATCGTGGAGCCGCTGATAACCCGGGCGAGAGTTGACACGGTTGCCAATCGCAGGTTGGTGTTCGCCAAGCTGCGGGATCGGGGTTGTGTTGCGAAACTGTTCGCCGAGCTCGGTCCCCGGTACCGGACGAGACCGGGAGGATACGTCCGCATCATCAAGTGCGGGCATCGAGCCGGAGACCGGGCGCCGATGGCCTATGTCGAGCTGGTCGATCGACCGGTCGATGACGAGGCGCTTTCCGAAGATTGACCTTGGCGACGTTCGTGTTCGCACGGAAACACGACGGTGGATCAGAGCTTGCGGCGGAGTGCGTGATTGACCAATTCGGGATTTGCCTGGCCGCCGGTCATCTTCATGACCTGACCCACGAAGAATCCCAGTAGCTTCGTTTTCCCGGCGCGGAACTGTTCCACTTGTGCCGGATGGGAAGCAAGGATTTGGTCGACGAGGGTATCGATCGTCTCCGAGTCGGAAATCTGGCTCAGTCCTTGCCTCTCGATAATGGACCTCGGATCCCCCTCGCACCGCCACATGGCTTCGAATACTTTCTTCGCCATGGTTCCGGAGAGCGTTTCGTCGACGATGCAGGCGATGAGAGCAGCGAGATCGCCCGGTTCGATCGGACACCGGGAGATGTCGAGGCCGTCACGGTGCAGGGAGGCCGCCAGGTCGCCCGTAATCCAGTTGGCGGCGAGCCTCGGCTGGCCGGAGGTCCGGGCAACCGTCTCGTAGTACTCGGCGGTGTCGGGACTGATGGTGAGCCTGCGGGCGTCGTTCCTCCCGAGTCCGAATTGCGAGACGAACCTCTGCATCTTCGCGGCGGGTAGTTCGGGAATGACATCGCGGATGCGGTCGATGTAGTCGGAGCGCAGTTCGATGGGGAGAAGGTCCGGATCGGGGAAGTAGCGGTAGTCGTTCGCTTCTTCCTTGCTTCGCATTGCTCGCGTCTCGCCTGCCGCCGCATCGTAGTGCCTCGTTTCCTGGACAATGGTGCCGCCGCTCTCCAGAGTCTCGATTTGACGCGCGACTTCGTGCTCGATGGCACGCTCGACGAATCGGAACGAATTGAGGTTCTTGATTTCGGTGCGTGTCCCGAGGGTGGAATCTCCGAGCCGACGTATGGAAACGTTGGCATCGCAACGAAAGGAGCCTTCCTCCATGTTGCCGTCGCAGATCCCAAGGTAGCGCACCAGGGAGTGGATGGCGCGCATGTACGCAGTGGCTTCGGCGGCGGAGCGCATGTCGGGTTCAGAGACGATCTCCAGCAACGGCACCCCGGCGCGATTGAGATCCACGCCGGTGTCGCCCGGGAAGAGGTCATGCACGGACTTTCCGGCATCCTCCTCAAGGTGGGCGCGAGTGATTCCAATGCACTTCGTCGAGCCGTCGTCGAGCTCGATGTCGAGTTTTCCGTGCTCGACGATCGGGAGCTCGTACTGGCTGATCTGATAGCCCTTGGGAAGGTCGGGATAGAAATAGTTCTTGCGCGCGAAGACTGAACGGGCCGCAATTGTGGCGTTTGTGGCAAGGCCGAACATTATCGCCATGCGCAGGACTGCCTCGTTGAGCACCGGCAGCACGCCGGGCAGTCCCAGATCGACGGCGCAGGCCTGCGTGTTGGGTTCGGCCCCGACAGCCGCCGACGCACCGGAAAAGATCTTGCTCCGCGTCGCGAGCTGCGCGTGAATCTCGAGTCCCACCACCGCTTCCCACGTCATGGGGCACAGTCCTCGTATTCAGGGGAACCGCGGGGGTCGCCTCAGGTGCCAGTCCGTGTCCCGCTGGTACTGATGCGCGACGCGGAGCAGCACGTCTTCGCGAAAGTGATTGCCCATCAGGTGGAGACCGGCGGGGAGGCCGCGCGCAAACCCTGCCGGAGCCGACAGCGCGGGAAGACCCGCGAGGTTGATGCCGCTGGTATACGAGTCACACAGATACATGGCGACCGGATCGTCCATCTTTTCGCCGATTGGGAACGCCGCGAACGGAGACGTCGGCCCCGCAATCAGGTCGACCTGCTCGAAGGCGCGCGCGAAATCGGCGCAGATCAGGCGCCGTACCTGTTGCGCCTTCAGATAGTACGCGTCGTAGTAACCAGCGGACAGCACGTAGGTGCCGATCATGATTCGGCGCTTGACTTCGTCACCGAATCCCTCGCTCCGGCTGCGCTTGAACAGGTCCTCGATATCGACGGGGTGGGCCGCCCGATGACCGAAACGCACGCCGTCGTAGCGCGACAGATTCGAGGACGCCTCGGCGGGAGCGATGACGTAGTACACCGGGATGGAAAGCGCGCTGTTCGGCAGCGAAATCTCGACGAGCGACGCTCCGAGCCTTTCGAGAGCGGAGATCGCTTCCTGGACAAGTGTTCCGACTTGCGGGTCGAGTCCGTGGCCGAACTGCTCCTTCACCACCCCTATGCGCAGTCCCGACAGGTCAGATTCGAGTTCGCTCGCATAGTTGTCCACCGGCCGGTTCGCCGATGTGGAATCGTTGGGATCGTGCCCGGCGATCGCACCGAGAGACAGAGCGATGTCCTCTGCGCTCCGGGCGAGGATGCCGGCCTGATCGAGACTGGATGCGAACGCCACCATGCCGTATCTCGACACGCGGCCGTATGTCGGCTTGAGACCCGTCAGACCGGTGAGGGCGGCCGGTTGCCGAATGGAACCGCCGGTCTCGGTTCCGGTGGCGATGGGCGCGAGACCGGCCGCGACGGCGGCGGCGGAGCCTCCGGAAGAGCCGCCCGGCACGCGACACACGTCCCACGGGTTGCGTACCGGTCCGTACCAGCTCGTCTGGTTGGACGAACCCATTGCAAACTCGTCCATGTTCGTCTTCCCGAGCATCACCGCCCCGCGGGAACGAAATCGTTCGACTACCGTCGCGTCGTATGGTGCGATGAAGGTATCCAGCATTCGGGAGCCGCACGAAGTCCGCACGCCGCGGGTGCAGAAGATATCCTTGTGCGCGATCGGAATCCCGAGCAGTGGATTGTCCTCGCCTGCGCGCCGACGCTCGTCGGCCCGGGCGGCGTCGGTCAGCGCGATATCGCCGGTGACGGTGATGAACGAATTCAGAGTCTGGTCGTGAGCCTCGATTCGGTCGAGGAAGTACGTCGTGAGTTCCACGCTCGAGACTTCCAGTCGACGCAAGGCGTCGCCGAGGGCGGAAACGGACAGCGTGTGCATGGTTGAGTTTCGATACCCGGTGAAGCGATGTGCGCTCGCGGCGCGATTGGACGCGCGTCGACCGCGCCTGGATGACTACTCGATGACCTTGGGCACAACATAAAGTCCGTCCCGAACCGCCGGGGCGTTGGCCTGGAACTCGTCCCGCCGATCGCTTTCGGTGACGGTGTCGGCTCGGAGCGGTTGCGTCATGTCCAGTGGGTGGGCCATTGGAGTCACTCCCGCAGTGTTGACCGTGTTCATCTGTTCGATGAATGCCAGAATCGCGGACAACTCGCGGGTGTACCGGCCAACGTCATCGCCTGAGAGATGCAGTCGTGCAAGGTGGGCGATGTCCGGAATGCTTTCGGGTTCGAACGACATCTTATCGTCAAATCTCAACAACTCGGCTTAACCTCTTAGATTGCTTGATAGTGTCTGCACAGTCCTGCTACAGTCCGGATGCTTGCTCCAACGGCGTTTCAAAAGGTGCCGGCCGGGCGTTGACTGCGCATTCGGCATCTGCCCCCCGGGGAGAGCGGAGCCCGATTATACTGGGCAACCCTTGCCACGGGTAAGCGACTCTGGGAATTGGATCGTTCATGTTCAAGCGTCTAAGGGGTCTGTTCTCCAATGACCTCTCAATCGACCTCGGCACCGCGAACACCTTGGTGTATGCCCGTGGAACGGGAATCGTGCTCAACGAGCCGTCGGTCGTGGCCATACGGCAGGGGCACGGCCACGGCAGCGGCAAGAGCATCGCGGCCGTTGGCAAGGCCGCCAAGAACATGCTCGGACGCACCCCGGGCAACATCCAGGCCATCCGACCGCTGAAGGACGGCGTGATCGCCGATTTCACGGTCACCGAAAAGATGTTGCAGCACTTCATTCACAAGGCCCATGAGAACCGTTTCCTGCGGCCGAGCCCAAGGGTTCTGGTCTGCGTTCCCTGCGGATCCACCCAGGTCGAGCGCCGGGCCATTCGCGAGTCCGCTTCGGGAGCGGGTGCGCGCGAGGTGTTCCTGATCGAAGAACCGATGGCGGCCGCAATCGGCGCCGGGCTGCCGGTCAGCGATGCCAGCGGGTCCATGGTGCTGGACGTGGGCGGCGGCACGACCGAGGTCGCGGTAATCTCGCTCAACGGCATCGTCTACTCCGAATCGGTGCGAATCGGCGGAGATCGGTTCGACGAATCGGTAATCAGCTACGTCCGGCGCAACTACGGCACGGTCATCGGTGAGGCGACGGCGGAGCAGATCAAGCACCAGATCGGGTCGGCCTATCCGGCCAACGAGGTCAGGGAAATCGAGGTACGGGGCCGGAATCTGGCGGAAGGAATACCGCGCAGCTTCGTGCTCAACAGCAATGAGATCCTCGATTCTCTGCAGGACGCACTGTCCGGGATCGTGAGCGCCGTCAAGGCTGCACTGGAGCGGACACCACCCGAACTCGGGGCCGATGTCGCGGAGCGCGGCATGGTGCTCACGGGCGGTGGCGCCCTGCTCAAGGATCTCGACCGCTTGCTGATGGAGGAAACCGGCATCCCCGTCATCATAGCCGACGATCCCCTTACGTGCGTCGCCCGAGGAGGAGGGCGGGCGCTTGAAATGGTCGACGAGAAGGCCATCGACATCTTTACCACGGAGTGAGGCGGCAACCGCCCGCAAGCGGTCGATTTGCCGCAACGGAGAGGGGAAATCGAGTCGATAGCGCCATTGTTCGTACGCGGACCATCGGCGTTGATTCGTGCGGTGTTGGCCGTTCTCGCGTCCATCGTGCTGATGAGCGTCGACCATCGCGCCAATCATCTCGAGTCGGCGCGTGGATTGCTCTCGACGGTCCTGTATCCGCTGCAGCTCGCGGTCCATCTTCCGATCCGCACCGGAGAGTGGCTCTCCGAGCAACTCTCCACGCGCCGTACGATACTCACCGAAAATGCCCTTCTCCGCGAGGAACGGCTTCGCATGCGTGCCCGCCTCGAAAAGCTGAACGCGCTCGAAGCAGAGAACCGGCGGCTTCGAAATCTGCTGGGCAGCTCCGAGAAGGTGGTCGAACGTGTGCTCGTGGCAGAGTTGATATCGGTCGACATGGATCCCTTCAGCCGGAGGATCGTCCTCAACAAGGGTGCTCGGGACGGAGTCTCGCCGGGACAGGCCCTGATCGGCTCCAACGGCGTCATGGGGCAGATTATTCAGGTCGGGCCCTTCACCTCCAATGCGTTGCTGATTACCGATCCGAGCCACGCTCTTCCGGTGCAGGTCCATCGAAACGGTCTCAGGGCGGTCGCACTCGGAACCGGCCCGCTGAATCTGTTGAAGCTCTCGTACGTTCCGAACAACGCCGACGTGCAGGTCAACGATCGAATCGTCACGTCCGGGCTCGGCAGCCGGTTTCTGTCCGGCTATCCGGTCGGGAAGGTGGTCCGAATTCGTCGAAACCCGGGCCAGCCGTTCGCCGAAGTCTACGTCGAGCCGAGCGCGATGCTCGAACGTACACGTGAAGTGCTTCTCGTGCGCTCGGATCCAGGCACCGACGATGCCCCGGAATTCGACGCGTACACGAGCTGGGGTGGATGGTGATCGCGATGGTCCAGCAAAGTCGCCTGGTAATCGCCACCACGTTCGTGATCGCGCTGCTGCTCACGGCGCTCCCAATGCCTGAGGAGGCCGCGATCTGGCGTCCGGCGTGGGTCGCGCTGGTGCTCATCTACTGGTGCATGGCGGCGCCCGAACGGGTCGGTGTCGTGGTGGGCTGGATGGTCGGACTGTTTCTCGACGTCATGACCGGTACCTTGCTCGGCCAGCACGCCCTGGGGTTGAGCGTCGTCGCTTGGGTCGCGCATCACACGCACCGGCGTGTGCGGGTGCTGCCGCTGTGGAGGCAGGCAATCACCGTCTTCGTTCTCCTGTTCCTCTACCAGGCGCTGGTTCTCTGGAGCAACGGCATTCGCGGCATTCCGGTGGCGGCGACCGCGTACTGGACCTCACCGCTTGTCAGCACGTTGTTGTGGCCATGGCTGTTCGTCGTCCTGCGAGTCGTCAGACGCCGGTACGCCGCCGTGTGACGGGCCTCGACCCGCACGACGACGCGAACCGTGGCGACGGCCGATATCGGACACCATATCGGCAATGGTGACCAGCGATGGCGCGGTTGCTCACAATCAAGGATTTTTCCCGCGAGTCGTTCCTGGTGTCGACGCGTGCCGTCACCGCCGCGATCATCGTCGGGTTGCTTACGCTCGCGCTCGTCGGGCGGCTCGCCCATCTGCAGGTTCTCAAGCATCAGCACTTCACCACGCTGTCGGAGAACAATCGCGTCAAGATCGTCCCGATCGCGCCTACGCGAGGGCTCATCTTCGACCGCAACGGTGAGGTTCTGGCGCAGAACCTGCCTGCTTACGGTCTCGAGGTCGTTCCCGAGCTGGTGGAAGACATCGATGCGCTGATCAGCGAGCTGCGCGGGATCATCGATATCACCACTGCCGACGAAGAGGAATTCCTGGCTGTCCTGGCCCGGAGGCCCCGTTTCGCGAAGATTCCGTTGCGCCTGCGGCTCGACGACCGCGAGGTCGCCAGATTCGCGGTCAACCGACACCGCTTCCCCGGGGTCGACATCGACGCGCGACTGACCCGCAACTACCCGCATGGCGAGCTCGGGGTCCACCTCGTTGGGTATGTCGGCCGCATCGACAAGCGCGAGCTCGACAGCATCGATGAGGCCGATTATCGCGGAACGTCCCATATCGGAAAGACGGGTATCGAGGCGTCCCATGAAGACTGGCTTCACGGCAAGGTCGGGTATCAGCGCGTCGAGACCAACGCGCAGGGGCGGATTCTGCGTGTGCTGGAGCGCCACGACCCGGTTCCCGGCAGCAACCTGTTCCTCACGATGGACGTGGAGTTGCAGCGCACGGCGGAGGCGGCTCTCGGAGACGAGCGCGGCGCGATCGTTGCCCTCGAGCCGGTGACCGGTGCGGTGCTCGCAATGGCGAGCACCCCGGGATTCGACCCCAACCTGTTCGTCAACGGGATCGATGTCGATACGTATCGGAGGCTGCAGCGCTCCCTCGACCGTCCGCTGTTCAATCGCGCGATCAATGGCCAGTATCCGCCAGGGTCCACGATCAAGCCGTTCCTGGGACTCGCGGGACTTGAACGCAACATTGGCCACGCACAGGCGAAGTCGTGGTGTCCTGGCTGGTTCCGACTTCCCGGCCGCAAGCGCAAGTATCGTGACTGGAAGAAGTACGGACACGGCAGGATCGGACTCCAGGATGCCATCGTGCAATCCTGCGATGTGTACTTCTACGAGCTCGCCCTCGCGCTCGGCATCGATCGGATGCACGAGTACCTGTCGAGCTTCGGTTTCGGCGCCCGCACCGGCATCAGGCTCGGGGGCGAGAGCTCCGGCTTGATGCCTTCCCGTACCTGGAAGCGTAGCGCCCGAGGCCAATCGTGGTACCCGGGTGAAACGGTCATCACCGGAATCGGGCAGGGCTACATGCTGGCAACCCCGCTTCAGCTCGCGTCCGCAGCCGCCGCCATGGCCACCCGAGGCACCCGAGTGCGTCCCAGGATAGTCGACCGTGCGGTGGACCCCGCGAGCGGCGAGACCGAGGCGGTCGAGCCGGAGACGATCGCGACGATTGAATCGCTCGATGCCGCCAACTGGGAGCGCATCGTCGAGGCAATGGCAGGAGTCGTGCACGGGCCGAGAGGCACGGCCAGGCGGATCAACGCCGGCATCGCCTACCGAATGGCGGGCAAGACCGGGACCGCGCAGGTCGTCGGCATCGGGCAGAACGAGGAATATGACGCCGACAAGCTCGACAAGAGGTTTCACGACCACGGGCTCTTCGTCGCGTTCGCACCGGTCGAGGAGCCGCGAATTGCCGTTGCCGTGATTGTGGAGAACGGTGGAAGCGGAAGCGGCGCCGCGGCACCCCTTGCGCGCACCGTGGTCGACGCCTGGCTCGGCGACACCCCGACGCCGCCTGCACCGGGTCGGCGTACCCTGAGAGCGGCGGCGAGCGAAGGCGATCAGCCGGGACCCGTGACCACGAGCTCCCCGGTTCCCGGCTGAGGCTGGCGGTGGAGACCCGAATCGCTTTCGGCGAACGGTTGCACCTGGACGTGCCCTTGCTGCTCGGGGTGCTGGTGCTTTCCGCGTTCGGACTCGTGGCGCTCTACAGCGCCGGTGGACAGGATACGGATCTGGTGGTGCGGCAGGCGATTCGGTTCGGGGTCGGTTTCGGGTTGATGTTCGTCATTGCCCAAATTGCGCCCCGGCGATTCTTCGACTGGGCACCGTTGCTCTATCTGGTCGGTGTAGCGCTGTTGTGCGCCGTGCTCGTGATGGGAGAGACGGCGCAGGGCGCGCAGCGATGGCTGCGAGTCGGTCCCTTCAGCTTTCAGCCCTCGGAGTTCGTGAAGCTGACGGTGCCGTTGATGGTCGCCTGGTTCATTTCCAGAGGCGACCTGCCGCCGCGACTTTGGCGAATCGGTCTCGGCGGGCTGTTCACGCTCGTGCCGGTCGTGCTGGTCATGCGTCAGCCGGACCTCGGGACTTCACTGCTCATCGTCGCGTCGGGAGTCTTCGTGCTCTTTCTCGCCGGAGTCGGCTGGCGCTACATCGCGGCCCTGGGCGCATTCGGGGCGGCATGCGTGCCGTTGCTCTGGCACTTCATGCACGACTATCAGCGCCAGCGCGTGCTCACGCTGCTCGACCCGCAGCAGGACCCGCTTGGAGCCGGGTATCACATCATTCAGTCGACAATTGCCATCGGCTCCGGCGGCATCTACGGAAAGGGATGGTTCAACGGGACCCAGTCGCAACTCGACTTCCTGCCGGAGCGGTCGACGGATTTCGTGTTCGCCGTCATCGGAGAGGAGTTCGGACTGCTCGGAGCCCTTGTGCTGCTCGGGGTCTATCTGTTCATCGTCTACCGCGGGCTGTACATCGCGGCGCGGGCCAAGTACATGTTCGGAAAGCTGCTCGCCGGAGCACTGGTGCTGACGTTCTTCATCTATGTATTCGTGAACATCGGCATGGTGTCGGGTATTCTGCCGGTGGTAGGGCTTCCGCTTCCGCTCGTGAGCTACGGCGGCACGTCCATGGTGACTCTCATGGCGGGATTCGGGATTGTCATGTCCGTTCATACTCACCGCATGCTTCTCTCGCCCTGACCCACGGAGAATCGGAACCGCAATGAATGGTCTGATCGGATATGCATGCCCGGAGGTGGTCCCCGGGACTTCCGGGTCGAGCATGCCCCGCTCGATTCGCTCTGGACTCGCGGCGACCACGGTCGCGCTGGCCGCGTTGCTCGGCTGCGGGCCGAGCGCCGTGGCCGATTCGCACGTCCTCGACTCCGGGGCGGAGATCGAGCCTTTCGTGGCGCGCATGGAGGAGGATCATGGCGTTCCCGCGCACCGCACCCGTGCGCTCCTGGCCCGGGCCAGGGTGCTCGACTCCGTGCTCGAAGCGATCCAGCGACCCGCCGAGCGGAAGCCGTGGCACGAGTATCGCAAGATTTTCATCACCGAGAAGCGTATCGGCCGCGGCGCCGACTTCTGGCGCGAGCACGCGTCCACCCTGACACGAGCCGCGGAACGGTTCGGAGTCCCGCCCGAAATCATCGTCGCGATCATCGGCGTGGAGAGCTTCTACGGTGTCCACCGAGGCCGGTATCGGGTGCTCGACGCGCTGGCGACTCTGGGGTTCCGCTACCCGAGGCGGTCGGAGTTCTTCCTCTCGGAGCTGGAGGCGTTCGTGTTGCTGTGCGATGAAGAGCACCTCGACGCCGCGAGCGTCGAGGGTTCGTACGCGGGCGCGATGGGCATTTCCCAGTTCATCTCGAGCAGCTACCGGCGCTACGCGATCGACTTCGACGACGACGGGTCGCGCGATCTCATGCAGTCGCCGGAGGACGCCATTGGAAGTGTCGCCAACTACCTCTCCGTGCACGGCTGGCGCCCCGGGGCGGCAATCGCGGTGCGGGCCGAGGTCGAGGGCGACGCATTTCGTGCGGTGGTCGAGCAAGGCATGAAGCCGCACGCGTCGCTCGCGTCGATCCGCGCCAGCGGTGTCAGCTTCGCCACGTATGCCGCCGAGGAGGAACAGGCAGCGCTGCTGGAGTTCGAAGGCGCGAATGGTTACGAGTACTGGGTCGGATTGACGAACTTCTATGCCATCACACGCTACAACCACAGCCGACTCTACGCACTGGCGGTGGTCCAGCTCGCACGGCGGATTCGCGAGCGATTCGAATCCGCCTGAGTCGCGCCGGTCGAAGACTCGAAGGGCCGTGCGCGGTCCCGCGGTGCTGTTGTGGATGGCGATGTTGAGTGCGTGCGGGTTCGTCCCGGAACGGGACCGACAGCCGTCAGGCGGCGTCGGCCCGTCCTCGATTCCCGGCCCGGTGCCCCGGGCGGAACCGAAGAGCCGCTACGGGAATCCGCGGTCGTACGTGGTCAACGGCAAGCAGTACTTCACCCTTCCATCCGCGCGAGGCTTCGTCGAACGTGGAATCGCGTCGTGGTACGGACCGAAGTTCCACGGCCGACGTACCTCCAGCGGCGAGACGTACGACATGCACAAGATGACCGCGGCCCACAAGACGTTGCCCCTGCCGACATACGTCTCCGTGCGAAATCTCGTGACGGGGAAGGAGATCGTGGTTCGCGTCAACGATCGCGGTCCGTTCCATGGAGATCGGATCATCGACCTCTCCTACGCGGCGGCGACCACGCTGGGAATTGCAAGCCGAGGGACCGGGCCCGTCGAGGTGCGGGCGCTGGTGCCCGGTACACCGGTGCGTCCCGTCGCGAGGTCTCGGCCGCCCGAACCGGCCAGGCTGTTCGTTCAGGCCGGCGCGTTTCAGGCGGCCTCGAATGCGTCGAAGCTGCGGACCAGACTCGCCGGCGTATCGGGGTTGCCGATTCGGGTGCGGCGGGCGATGTCCGATGGCCGGGTAATGTACCGTGTGTGGCTGGGACCGGTGTCGAGTGTCGAGGAGGCGGACGAGGTATCCGATGTGCTCGCCCTGCTCGGGATCGAAGGCCCGCGCATCGTCGTCGAGTAGCGATTCCACGCCATATCGTTCGGTTTCCGCGTGAGGCTGACGATACAATCCCGATGCCCGACAGCGTGAACCCCATCCGACTCCCATACCGCCGGTCTCGTCCCATGCACCGCAGATTCTTCTCGATCCTCGTACTGGTTCTAGGTTGCAGCGCCGTGCAGGCAGCGGGCGTCCCCAACCCGCCGGAGGTCGATGCGAGCGCCCATTTTCTCGTCGACATGCACAGTGGGCGCGTGCTGTCCGAGGGGGGAGCCGACGAGCGGCTGGAACCCGCGAGCCTGACCAAGATGATGACGAGCTACGTCGTGTTCGCGGAGATGGCGCGAGGAAAGTTCGCGCTTTCGGACGAGGTCCTGGTGAGCGAGAAGGCATGGCGAATGAAGGGCTCGCGGATGTTTATCGAGGTCGGAACGCGCGTTTCGGTCCAGGACCTTCTGATGGGCCTGATCGTGCAATCGGGCAACGACGCCGCGGTGGCGCTCGCGGAGTTCGTGGCAGGAGACGAGAGCACGTTCGCCGACCTGATGAACCGCCATGCCCGCCGGCTCGGAATGACCGGGAGCCACTTCACGAACGCCTCCGGACTCCCGGGGCCGGATCTCTATACGACGGCGCGGGACATGGCCCTGATGGCGGCGGCCCTCATTCGCGACTTTCCCGAGTTCTATTCCTGGAACGCGGTACGCGAGTACGAATACGGAGGAATCAAGCAGCGAAACCGCAACAGGCTGCTCTTTCGCGATGACTCGGTGGACGGGCTGAAGACGGGATACACCAGGGCGGCACGATACTGCCTCGTGGCGTCGGCGAAACGCGAGGGGATGCGGCTCATCGCCGTGGTCATGGGAGCGAAGTCGGCGCGCGCGCGAGCCCGGATCGCCCAGTCGCTCCTCGACTACGGATTCCGCTTCTACGAGACCCGTCGCGTCTATGCGTCGGACGAGAAGGTGACCGACGTTCGGGTGTGGAAGGGAAGCGACAAGCGCCTCGCGCTCGGACTCGAGGAGAGCCTGTACGTCACGGTGCCGCGCGGCCGGTACGACGAGATCGATGCACAGATGGAAATCGCCACCGGGCTGGTAGCCCCGGTGCGCGCGGGCGAGCCGCAGGGCGTCCTGCGCCTGGCTCTGGGGGACGAGCTGTCGATTGAGCGGCCACTGGTTGCGCTCGACGACGTTGCGGAAGGCAACTTGTGGCAGAGAGTGAGCGATCATGTCCGCCTGATGTTCGAGTAGTACGGATCGGCGCACAGAAGGGGCAGAGCATGCGTCCTCTCCTGCGAACGTCATGGGGGCACGGCCACGGAGGCGTCGCACCGGTCGAATGGAACCGCAGCCCGTGAACGTGGGGAAACCGTCGAGCCGGACGCACACGGCGTTGCATTCGCGGGCGCTTCTCGTCCACTGGCTGGGGTGCGTGCCGTACTGCGCCGCAGTGCAGTCGATGCGATTGCGCACCGAGGCGAGATGCCCCGAATCGCCCGACGAGCTGTGGCTGCTGGAGCACCCTCGCGTCTTCACTCTCGGGCAGGCGGGACGTCGCGGCCACGTGCGGGACGCCGGAACGATTCCTGTGGTTCGTTCCGATCGAGGGGGGCAGGTGACCTATCATGGGCCGGGGCAGCTCGTGGCATATCTCCTGTTCGACCTGCACCGTGCCAGGGTCGGGGTGCGCCGGCTCGTGGAGACGCTCGAGCAGGCGGCCATCGACCTGCTCGGCGAGGTCGGTATCGCGGCCGCGCGACGCGAGGGCGCACCCGGTGTCTACGTGCGCGGCCACAAGATTGCGTCGGTCGGGCTTCGGGTGCGATCCGGTCGCACCTTCCATGGAATATCGATCAATGTCGATCTCGATCTCTCGCCCTTCGACCGGATCGACACATGCGGCCTGGCGGCTCTCCCGGTGACCCGGCTCGCGGAGCTCGGGGTTGGATGGAGCGTGGAGGAGACGGGCCGGCGATTCGCGGCATCGCTCGGTCGATTGCTGCGCGCTCGAACATGCGGGCCAAGACCCGAAGCCGATCCTTCCACGGTCGCCCGGCCCGGGCCGTCCCGCATGCACCGGTGACCACCCCGGATCGGCGCCACGATTCATGTCCCCAGGTCCTCTCATGGCAGGAATCGCGGGCACGGAGCTCGATCCGGTCGAGTGCGAGGTGCTTGGCCATCCCTGCGTAGGCGGCGTCATCCTGTTTTCGCGCAACTATTGCGAGCCCGAGCAGTTGCGCGCGTTGTGCGATTCCATACACGCACTGAAACGACCTCCGCTTCTGATCGCCGTCGATCACGAAGGTGGCCGCGTGCAGCGGTTTCGGGACGGGTTCACCGTTCTTCCCGCCGCGGCGAATTACGGGGATCTCCATGATCGGAACCGTGAGCTCGCGCTCCGGGTCGCGCGCACCGGGGGGTGGGTGACGGCCGTCGAGTTGCGCGCGGGCGGGGTCGACTTCAGCTTTGCCCCGGTTCTCGACCTCGGCCGCGGCGTGAGCACGGTGATCGGAGATCGTGCGTTCCACCATGATCCCGATGTCGTGACCGCGCTTGCTCGCGCGTTCCTCGCGGGAATGCGCGATGCCGGGGTCGGGGGGGTCGGAAAGCACTTTCCGGGGCACGGCGGCGTCGCGGCCGACTCGCACCACGCGCTTCCCGTCGACAGACGCTCGTACGAGGACCTCCGGCTCTCCGATCTGGTTCCCTTCGAACGCCTTGCCGCGCGGGACCTGGCGGGCGTAATGCCCGCGCACGTCGTCCATGAATGTCTGGATGATCGTCCCGCGGGCTTCTCGCGTCGCTGGATCGGAGATGTCCTTCGCGGCGAGCTGGGCTTTCGGGGAATCGTGTTCAGCGACGATCTCGACATGGCTGCCGCCACGACCGGCGGCGATCACCTCAGTCGGGCGCTTGCGGCGCTCGAAGCGGGCTGCGACATGGTTCTGGTGTGCAACGACTGGCGAGGCGTGCTCGAGGTGGTGGAGGGGCTGCAGGTTGAGCCGGACCCGGTGCGAATCGCTCGCATGGCTCGAATGCGCGGCCGCGGCGCGCCATCGTTCGAGGAACTGCGGTCGGATGCGGCGTACCGGAGAGCGGTCTCCGAGATCTCGTCGCTGGTGCCGGAGCCGGAGCTCGGACTCGGCGACGACCACACCGTGTAGGAGATTTTTCCCGCGAGCCCGGAAATTTCACCGATTCGCGAAGCGAGGGCGCGGAGATGGTCAGGCTTCCGCTTGCTGCGCAAGCTTGGGATGATTTCGCAAGGCGAACGCGAGTCAGGGCGCGCAGGCGTACTTGACAGTACGTCGAGCACCCTGGCCGCGTTCAACGCAGCGAATACAAAAACGCTTGCGCAGCAAGCGTTGGGTTAGTCAGATCCGCGTCCGCAGCCGTGAATCGGTGAAATTTCCGGGCTAGATGATGCAGCAACGAAGGTCGAACTCGATGTCCTCGGCGGTCTGGCTCGGTCGCGACGCGGCGTCGCCGGGATGAAGGAAGCGTATCGCGAAACGCTGCTTCCCGGCGCTGATTTCGGGGTACAGGGGGAACTCCCGCGAGAGCGCGACCCGAATCATTTGACATGGAGTGGAAGAGCCCAGGTTGCGCTGGAAGAAGCCGCCGCTTGCGACCTCGCGCGTGGCGGCGGCGCTCTCGCGCACGATGCGCAGGCACAACCCGACCGATGACTCGAACGAGCTGAACGCGGAGAACCAGTCGTTCAGATTCCGAAGCCGCTGGCTGCCGGGTTGCTCCAGCCAGTAGTGAAACGCGGGCAGATCGAAGTCGCAGGTGCCGGCGGGAATGCTGCTGCGCTGGCGTACGGCGTTGAGCAGCTCGTTGTGGCGCAGCTCGTTCCCCGGGGGCGTGTCACGCTCGTGCAGCGCCTGCAGCATGGAATGAACCTCGTCCCGCACCTCCTGCAACCGTTCCTGCGCCACCTTCGGATTCCGGCTCAGCGCGTAGAGCGTCGTCGAGTGGCGTTCGAGCTCCTTGATGATTTCCTTCTTGAGGTCTGCGCGGCCCAGTACCGCCATCACGTCGATGATGACCTCGAACGTCAGGCGGCTGGCCCACGGCGATTCCTGCTGGAGCAGGTACCGGCCGCGGCGGAAGAGAAACTCGAGACGGAGGAACGTGCGGATTCGCTCGCTCAGCGGTTGCTCGTAGACGATGGCTACGTGATTGGAATCCTGCATCATGAATTCTCGGTCGGGCCAGTCCGCGCCCGGCCGTTGCGCGATTCTTCCATTGAATTCCATGCGTCCGCAAGCGCGAGGCATTGCTTGTGCACCGCGTCGACGCGGTCGCGCAGCGTTGCGAGATCCCCGGTGTTCTCGATCACCACGTCCGCGAACGAGAGCCGATCCGCCCGGGTCGCCTGGCTGTCGATGATTGCCGCAATCGTCTCCGGGCGACTGCCGTCGCGCGCTGCCGCGCGTGCCGACCGGAGCGTGCGCGGCGCCTCCACGACGATGACCCGATCCATCTTCCCGGCTTGGCCCGTCTCCACGAGGAGAGGGATCACGAACAGGACGTAGGGTGCATCGGACGCCGATGCGAACGCCTGCATCGCATCGTGAACCCTCGGATGCAGGATCGATTCGAGCTTGCCGCGTTCCGCATCGTTGCGGAACACCCGTTCACGCATCCGGGCTCGATCGAGACCCCCTTGCCCGTCGAGCACGCCGTCATCGAACGCGTCCACGATCTCCGCGAGCGCGGGCATGCCGGGCTCGACCAGCCGGCGGGTGACGACGTCCGCGTCGACCACCGGCACGCCGAGCTCCTCGAACCTTCGGGCGACCGAACTCTTGCCGGAGGCCAGACCGCCGGTGAGCGCGACGATCATGGGGCGTCGCGTCATGTCGATCCGGTCATGAATGCGTGCCACGTCGCGGTGATGGTATCCCCGCAGTAGAGCATGAGCAGACCCGCGGTGGCGAGAAACGGACCGTACGGGAGTCGCGTGTCGCGTGATGCCCGTCCGAGCGCGCCGAGCGCGATGCCGGCCGCCGCCCCCGCCAGCGACGCGAGCAGCACGGTGGCCGGGAGCGCCTGCCATCCGAGCCATGCACCGAGCGACGCCAGCAGCTTGAAGTCGCCGTAGCCCATCCCCTCGCGACCGGTCAGAAGCCTGAATCCGTGGTGGACGGCCCAGAGAACGCCATAGCCGGCCATCGCCCCGATGACGCAATCGCCAAGCGGCGCGAACGTGCCGGACACGTTGAAAGCCAGGCCCGACCACAGCAGCGGCAGCGTGATGGAATCGGGCAACAGCCGGGTCTCGAGGTCGACGGTGCCGGCCGCGAGCAGCCCCCATCCGAGCAGACACGCGCCTGCCGCCGCGATTCCGACGCCGAAGTGCACAGCGGCTGCGCTTGCGACGACGGCTCCGAGCATCTCGACCGTCGGGTATCGAGCCGGGATTCGCCAGCGGCATGCGGAGCAGCGGCCGCCGAGCATGACGTAGCTCAGGACGGGAATGTTCTCCAGCAGCGAGATCCGATGGCCGCACGCCGGGCAGGTCGAGGGCGGATGCACGAGATCGAATCTCGCAGCCCCGCGCGAGGGGCCCCCTTCGTTCGTGATCTCCATGCATTCGGCGCGCCATGCCGCCTCCATCATGCGCGGAAGCCGGCTGGCCACCACGTTGATGAAGCTTCCGGCCGCCAGTCCCGTCAGGAACATCGCGACGACGAACACATCGGCCAACACATCGATATTCGTCATCGCATCCGGTGCTCAGGCCGCCCGCGTGTGCCGGGCCGTGAGCACGATCTTCCCGGCGGCGGCGTCCACCACCACGGCATCGCCGGGCGAGAACTCACCTGCGAGCACCGCCTGCGCGAGCGGATTCTCCAGCCGCTGCTGTATCGCGCGTTTCAGCGGGCGCGCCCCGTAGACAGGATCGAATCCGGCCTCGCCGAGCAACGTCATCGCGGCATCCGATACGTCGAGAGCGAGGTGCTGGTCGGCCAGGCGCCGGGTGAGCCCTTCGAGCTGGATCCGCGCGATCGCGTGGATCTGGGCGGCATCGAGGGCGTGGAACACCACGATTTCGTCGATTCGATTGATGAACTCGGGCCGGAAGTGCTCGGTCACGCTGGCCATGACCGCGCGCCGGATCGCGCCGGAGTCGTTCCCCTGCGCGAGCTCCCGAATCGCGTGCGAGCCGAGGTTCGACGTCATCACCACCACGCAGTTGCGGAAGTCCACGGTGCGTCCGTGTCCGTCCGTCAGCCGGCCGTCCTCGAGAACCTGCAGGAGCACGTTGAAGACGTCGGGGTGGGCCTTCTCGATCTCGTCGAGCAGCACCACCGAGTAGGGACGGCGCCGCACCGCCTCGGTCAGATATCCTCCTTCCTCGAATCCGACGTATCCCGGCGGAGCGCCGATGAGGCGCGCGACGGAATGCCTTTCCATGAACTCCGACATGTCGATCCGGACCATCGCGTCCTCGGTATCGAACAGGAACTCCGCGAGGGCCCGGGTAAGCTCGGTCTTGCCGACACCGGTCGGACCGAGAAACAGGAACGAGCCGTTGGGGCGTCGCGGGTCAGAGAGCCCGGCGCGCGATCGGCGAACCGCGTTGGAGGTGGCTGCGACCGCCTCGTCCTGGCCGACCACCCGTGCGTGCAGCGCCTCCTCCATGCGCAGCAGCTTCTCGCGTTCGCCCTCCAGCATCCTGGCCACGGGGATGCCGGTCCACTTCGACACGATGCCGGCGATTTCGTCCTCGGTCACGGAGTGGCGGAGCAGCCGCATCTCGCGGGTTCCGGCGTGGCCGGCGCGTTCGATCTGCTTCTCGAGTTCCGGGATTCGCCCGTACTGCAACTCCGCCATGCGTGCGAGATCGCCGCCGCGCTGCGCCGTCTCCAACTCCGTCCGTGCGCGTTCCAGCGCCTCCTTGACGTGCTGAACACCCTGGACTTCGGCCTTCTCCGCCTTCCAGACGTCTTCGAGATCGGAGAAGTCGCGCTCCACCGCGGCGATCTCCGACTCCAGGCGGGCAAGCCGCTCGCGCGAGGCGTCGTCGCTCTCCTTGCCGAGGGCCTCGCGTTCGATCTTGAGCTGGATCAGCCGCCGTTCGAGCCGATCCATGGCCTCGGGCTTCGAGTCGATCTCCATCCGAATACGGCTCCCCGCCCCCGCCCCCCGGGCGCCCGCCCTCGCTGGGGGCGGCCCGCCGCCGGCGTGTGGAGCCGATCCATGGCCTCGGGCTTCGAGTCGATCTCCATCCGAATACGGCTCGCGGCCTCGTCCACGAGGTCGATCGCCTTGTCGGGGAGCTGCCGGTCCGAGATGTAGCGGTGGGACAACGTCGCGGCGGCGACAATCGCGGGGTCCGTGATGTCCACCCCGTGGTGGACCTCGTAACGCTCCTTGAGGCCGCGCAGGATCGCGATGGTGTCCTCGACCGCGGGCTCGTCCACCAGGACCTTCTGGAAGCGCCGCTCCAGGGCCGCGTCCTTCTCGATGTAGCGCCGGTGCTCGTCGAGGGTGGTGGCGCCGACGCAGTGCAGCTCGCCCCGCGCGAGCGCGGGCTTGAGCATGTTCCCGGCGTCCATCGAGCCTTCCGCCTTTCCGGCTCCGACGACGGTGTGGATCTCGTCGATGAACAGGATGATCCGGCCCTGCTGCTTCGCGAGGTCGTTGAGCACGGACTTCATCCGCTCCTCGAACTCGCCACGGTACTTCGCTCCGGCGATCAGCGCGCCCATGTCGAGCGCCAGGAGGCGCTTGTCCTTGAGGCCCTCTGGGACTTCGGCGTTGACGATTCGCTGCGCCAGTCCCTCGACGATCGCCGTCTTCCCGACGCCGGGCTCGCCGATCAGCACCGGGTTGTTCTTGGTGCGCCGCTGAAGTACCTGGATGGTGCGCCGAATCTCGTCGTCGCGTCCGATCACCGGATCGAGCTTGCCCTGCTCGGCCCGCTCGGTGAGATCGATGGTGAACTTCTCGAGCGCCCGGCGGTGCTCCTCCGCATCCGCGTCGGTCACCGATTCGCCCCCGCGGATCGCATCGATCGCCTGGGTGATCGATTCCTTCGTGGCGCCGTTGCGCAGCAGCAGATCGGCCACTTGTCCGCCGGCCTCGAGGCAGGCGAGCGCGAACAGCTCGCTCGAAACGAACTGGTCCTTTCGCTTCTGCGCGAGCTTGTCGCAGAGATTGAGGTGGCGTCCGAGTTCGCTGGAGATCTGAACGTCGCCGGCGACCCCCTCGACCCGGGGCAGCGAGTCGAGCGCGATTCCGAGCTGCGAACGCAGGGCGTTCACGTTCGTCCCTGCCTGGACGAGGAGGTGGCGCACCGTCGCGCCCTGCTGGTCGAGCAGGGCCGCCATCACGTGCACCGGCTCCAGGAACTGGTGGTCGTGGCCGACTGCGAGGCTCTGCGCGTCCGCGAGCGCCATCTGAAATTTGGTCGTGAGCTTGTCCGTTCTCATTGCGATTTTCCTGCACCGAGGCCGCCGCCCGGGAGCGAGCATCCGGCCGGCGCCGGGGATCTAGATTTCAGGTAGATGCGGCTGCCCGGACCGGAATCAAGCCGTGCACGCGATACCGCATCCGTGTGCGGTCACGGCCATGGAAGGACGAGCGACCATCATGGTTCTGCCTTTCCCCATCGCAGGTGCGTCGCGTCGCGCCTCGACCGGACGCGGCTCGGGTCAGCGAATCCACGCGAGGGTCGCGAACCGTCCCGTCGCGCCGTCGCGGCGATGCGAGAAGAACCGGGTCCGGTCGCGGTAGGTGCAGAAGCCGCCGCCGTAGACTTGCCCGACACCCAGCGATTCGAGCTGGGAGGCCGCGATCGCGTACAGATCCGCCAGCCAGCGGCCGGTCCGCGCCGGCGACGGGACGAACGCGGATCGGCCGCCGGGGGCGGCAGCAAGACACGCTTCGCGAACTTCGGGACCGACTTCGTACGAATCCTGACCGATGGCGGGGCCGAGCCAGGCGAGCAGCTCGGAGCCCGGCCGGTCCATGAACTCGACGCAGCGCGCGATGACTCCGTTCGCGAGTCCGCGCCACCCCGCGTGCGCGATTCCGACCCGGGTGCCTGACGTGTCGCAAAGCACCACGGGCAGGCAGTCCGCGGTCAGCACCACGCATGGCGGCGAACCGGGCTCTCCGACGCTGGCGTCCGCCCTCGGCGCCCCGTCGTAGCGCGCCGCGCGCACGACGTCCGAGCCGTGCACCTGTTCGAGCCAGCACGGTTCGTGCTCGAGCCCGAGCGCCGACCGCAGCCGGGCGCGATTGCGGGCCACTGCGGCCGGGGCATCGCCGGTGCCGGCGGCGAGATTGAGCGACGCGTACGAAGACCGGCTCTCTCCGCCCGAGCGTGTCGTGGTGACTGCGCACACGCCGGGCGGAGCCGGCCAGTCCGGATCGATCCAGCCGCGGGGGAGCTCCGGCATTCGCCCTCGGGGCCCCGGGCGCGGCGGGGCCGGAGCGGGCCAGTCCGGATCGATCCAGCCGCGGGTGATCTCAGTCATTCGACCTCGGTGCCCGTGGCGCGAAGCGTCCGGACGAGTCCCAGCATGTCGGGCGCAAGCTCGCACTCGATCTCGAGCGCGCGGCCCGATGTCGGATGGCTGAGCGACAGGCGTCGGGCATGGAGGGCCTGACGGGCGAACATTGAAACCGCGTCCGGCACGCCGGCGGCGCGCCCGCGCGGGCGGCGTCTCCCGTAGGTCGGGTCTCCGACGATCGGATGGCCGACATGGGCCAGGTGAACGCGGATTTGGTGGGTCCTTCCCGTCTCCAGCGCGACCTCGAGCCGTGTGTGTCTCCGGTAGCGCTCGATCACCCGAAAACGCGTGATTGCATACTTGCCGCGCGCTTCCACGGCCATGCGGGTGCGGCGCACGCGGTCGCGTCCGATCGGCGCCTCCACCGTCCCGCGAGGAGGAGGCGCGCCGGCGACCACGGCCTCGTAGACCCGTTCCACCTCGCGCGCCCTGATCTGGGCGACGAGCCGCGTGTGTGCTGCAAGCGAGCGGGCGACGAGCATGAGTCCGGAGGTGTTCTTGTCCAGGCGATGAACCAGACCGGCGCGTGGAATGGCCCGCAATCCAGGATCATGGGCGAGCAGGCGATTGAGGAGCGTCCCGTCGCGATTGCCTGCACCGGGATGGACCACCAGACCGGGGGGCTTGTCGAGCACCAGCAGGTCCGGATCCTGGTGGAGCACGGCAAGCGGTCCGGGCTGTGCAGCGGACTCCTCATCGCCTGCGACGTCGCAGTGGATGCTGACTCGCTCGCCGCCCACGACTCGGTCCCTCGCCCGCGCGGCAGCTCCGTCGATGGTCGCTGCGCCGGCCCGGATCCATTCCTGGATCCGAGTCCGTGAATGCTGAGGGAAAATCCGGGCGAGCGCCTGGTCGGTCCTCAGCCCGGACAGCGCGTCGGGTATGACTCCATCGAGTCGGATGTGCTTCGTCACTGGTGGGCTCGCAGGACATCGTCGAGGGGGCTCGGCACCAGCGGCTGCCCCGCCGCGGCCTGGCGCACGGCCGGGGTCACC
>MKWU01001800.1_pt1 | contig 35261 bp, 26 predicted proteins | sample 809101 | NCBI WGS metagenome assembly MKWU01 (sample SAMN05860141, study PRJNA318959) | sponge metagenome | host: Aplysina aerophoba | place: Slovenia: Piran, Adriatic Sea, Gulf of Piran | collected 2013-05-07
CCCAGCGATCAGTGCGCGCACGTTCTGCTCGGGGTCGACCTCCGCCTCCGGGAGCCATCCGGCGATGAACTCGTTCATCGCCTCGGCCAGGAGCCGCCGGCGGGCGGACAGGAAATCGAGAACCCGCTCGGGCTGCCAGAGCTCCCGGTCCATCGGCACGGACTGTGCCCGCAGGGCGCCGGGCTGGAACTCGTTGACCTCCGGCAGATACTCCGCGGGCGACGCCCCGCGGTGCTCCTTGGGCGCCGGCTGCCCGAGCAGGGCGCGGTTCGCCACCGCGTTGATCCGCGTCGCGTCACCGAGACCCGCCTTCTCGAGCACCTGCCTTGGAAAGATGTAGTGGCGCTCGTCGCCCAGACTCCTTGCCGTCGCCCGGTCGTAGATGCGGACGCCGGTAAAGCAGTCGCGAGCGTCTCGATGTCGCGCCACGATCCGGCTCAGCCGCGCCACCGACGAGTCGATACGCGCACGCTCCAGGTCCCCTTCCTGCAACGTCGCCCGCCCACGCTCGCGGAGAATGGCCGACTCTAGCTCGTGCGTCGGATCGAGATCGCGTCCGGTCACCAGGGCCACGTCCTGCTGCAGCTTGGTGTCGGTGGCTCCCGAGTACCGCGCCCACAGGCCGGCCAGGAAGATCCAGCGGATGAAGCGGCGCCGAATGGCATCGGTTGGAAACTGCCCGCCCTGGCGCGCCAGGTAGATCGTGGCCGGGATCAGGACGAAATTCGTGGGCAGGTCGTCTAGACCGCTGATCAGCGCTTCACCGCGCAGAACGCTCACCAAGTGCTCGAACGCCGGCTGCATGTCCTCCCAAGCGCCCTGCAGTGTCTCCGGGGGGGTTTTGAGGAATGAACCCTCCAACAGTACAGACCCGGTAGCGGTGCCTGCGAGACAGCGCACGAGAAAGTTGAGATCGACGGCGAATCCGCGCTCCGCCATCTTCGCGCTGAAGTCGCGCAGCGCGGCTCGCGCCTCGGGCCACAGGCTGCACACGTGTGCGAGAGCAAGGTCCGCGCGGGTGAGCGGCGTCCCACGGCTGTTGACGCGGTTGAAGATATCGACGACCTCTTCCACGCCGTAGTGGTCGCCGGACACCTGATCGACCGTGTAGGTGTAGTTCCGAATCTGATCGAGGCGGGTCAGCGCGTCGAGATTGTCCATCACAATGGCTTGACGCTCTTCGTCGAGGCTCTTTCGCCGCCCCAGCAACCCGTGGAGGGTCTCGCTGAGAAACTCGTGGACCCCGATCCACGCCGGGTTGTTCTGCATGAGCGTCTTCTGCCAGAAGCGGAACTCCTCGGTCTGCATGTTGAAGTACAGATTGAAGAACAGCGATTCGCCTTCATAGAACTTCGGAGCCTCGCCCTTGAACAGCACGTAGAGCGTCGTCAGGCGCTGCTGCCCGTCGAGCAGCAACAGCGAATGGCCGTCGCGCGCCGCTTCGCCGCCCCGCACCAGCGACGGCTTGTAGGTGCGCCAGATCAGGAGGTGGCCCGTCGGGTGCTTCCGGTACAGGGACTGCATCAGTCCCCGTACCTGGTTGCCGCTCCAGACGTACCCGCGCTGAAACTCGGGAAGCAGAATCTCATCACGGCTGATCTGATTCAGCAGGTCCTGAATCGCCTTGACTTCGTGCATCGAAACCTCTCGCGTCAACCCTCGGAATGAAATCGCCGGACGCATGCCACCGCGCGCCGCAGGCTGTCCGCGCGCCGGGCAGCAACATCCGGCCGCCAGCGGTCTGTAGCGTACTCCACAAGCCTCGACGTGTAGGCTGGACCGACCGTCCGGCCGCTCCCTTCACGAGGCACCATGTCCTGACGGACGTCGCGTCGACGCGAGGAACGCGCCAGGTTGACCATGGCCCGCTTTGGATGCTCCTCTCGCTCCGGGTCGGCGGGTATCCGACGCCGGGCGACGCCGATGAACGCCGCCAGCCTCTCCGCGTCCGCCATGAGCCACGCTTCGACGGCTCGCACCGCTACGCGGAAACACATCTGCGCTGCCGGATGCGGCAGCCATGCCGCCCGAAGCGGCGGCGCGCAGTCGCTCTCGGAATCGAGGTCGACGAGCACTATCCACGGAGCGTGACGGGCCGCGTTGTTGTAGCCCCCGATTCGTTCCTTGAGGAATGGCTTCCCGTTCTTGCCGTACACCGTCCCGGCGCGTGCCCCGGCATGGCGTACGAGGCGGCGAACGACCGCTTCATCCAGCGTCCCTTCGACCGCGGCAGAGATGGCGGGAACGGCCGACACCGTCACGCATCGCCGAACAGCGCGAGCTGGGCGGCGTTCTCCGGCCGTGTCTTGGGGATGGCGATGTCGGCAAGGGACAAGCCGCCCTCCAGAAGATCCCGCACCTCCTGGCTCGACCCGGCGGGTACGACGTCCGTCCCTTCGGGCCCCGGCACCAGGAGCATCGCCTCGTCCAGGCCGATTCCATCATCACGCAGTAGGTCCGGCGAGTGGGTGCTCACGAAGACCTGTCTGCCGCTCAGCCGCTGGACGCGGGCCAGCATCTGCGGCAGCACGCGAACGATCTCGGGATGGAGCGACAGCTCCGGCTCCTCCAGCAGCAAGGGCCCCCCCTTGTCCATCACCGCCCAGAGCAACCCCATGAGGCGCAACGTCCCGTCGGAGAACTGCTCCTCGCTCTGCCACGCCCCCTGGGCTCGCCAGTGTTGGTACTTGCCGCGCAGGTGGGGCGTTCCGCGGGCGTCGCGCCACAGGTCGATCTGCTCGAGTTGCGGCACTGCGACCCGCAGAGCGCGCTGGATGCGGCCGAGACGTGCGGTACGCGTACGCTCCTGGGTCTTGGCAACCTGTTCGAGGAAGTCGCCGCCGAACGGATCGTTCGTCCGTCCGACCGAGCGGTCGGGCTCGCGGACGAGCTGCGGGACGAGATGGAGGTATCGGATGGAGCCGAAGAACACGGCGAGGTCGCGGAAGACCTGATTGACGCTGACCTGCTCCAGGTACGTCTGCGTGAGGCGCTCCGGGTCTGCGGCGTCCTCCTTGTTCGGCCTGTCGACCAGCGCCTTTCCGCCACGGCTCACTCGTTCGCGGCGAATGCGAGGGCGCCGCTGGTTGTCCTGGTGGAATGCGATCTCGTACTTCCACGAGATCTCCTCTCCCTCCTCCTCGAGCTCGACGGCGATCTCCACGTCCGGGTACCGGCGGGCAGCCAGACAGCGTATGCCGCTGACTCCGCCGCGGCGGGGATCGAGCACCGCCTCCCGGAAGCCGCTGCCGGAGAGAGCGATGTCGCGGAGAAAACGAAAGGCGTCCAGGAAGTTGGACTTCCCCGCCGCGTTGGCGCCCACCAGAAACAGGCGATCACGGACCGCGACCTCGACCCGCAGGAAGTTCTTCCAGTTCCGAAGGCGCAGACGCCGGAACCGCAGATCCTTGCTCATGACCCATCCCGCCCGGACCTCCGCGGCACCAATCCAGAGTGGTCCGAGGCCGGTGGCTGCCGCGTGCCCCTGACACGCAGACAATAGCCGAACCGGGCCTGCCTGGACACACGGACCCGTTCGACCGCATGCTGGTCGCGCAGGCTCAGGTCGAGGGCATCACGCTCATGACGGCGAATGCGGTGGTCGCGCGCTATCCGGGTCCGATTCGGACGATCTGACGGCGGCTCGAAGCACCGCGCGCCCGCAGCGGTCTCATCGGTCGCGATGGCCTTGCCGATCACGTGCCGTCGGCGCCATCGCATCCACATCCAGGTAGTAGTGCTGGACCTTCCTCACCTCGTGCCACGGAAACCGGGCCGGGTCTGCGATGGGCTCTCGTAGAACCGGGGTGCGTCGGCAGTCGGTGACGACGTACAGCCAGTAGCAGTCGCGGCGGTCCTCGGCGACCCGCCGCTCGTTGGGCGTCAGCAGAATCGTCCCTGTCGCGGCGGCCAGCCCCTTGACTTCGATGAGCCGCAGGTCGCCGGACGCCGTATCGAGACTGGTGACGTCGTAGCCGAGGTTCTTCGCACTGACGTCCTCGACGTGCCGGCCCTGGCTCCGCTCGTGCTCCATCGCCACCCGCATCGCCGTCGCTTCCGTGGCCGGATCGGGCTGGTGGCGCGTCACCTCGGCCGCCCCGCGGTCCGGGTGCGGCAGCACCAGCACGCTGGTCATGCGCTCGACGCCCTGGAGCGACAGCGCCTGCTGTTGCGCCAGCTCCTCGCGGCGCCGGTCGCGTCGGGCGAGCAGCTCCGCGTGCCGCGCCTCCGCCTTGGCGAGCCGCCCTTCCGCGCCCTGTCGCCCCTCGTCCACGTCGTTCGAGGCGTGGCCGATCTCCTCGTCGACCCGCTGGAGGAGCCCCGTGAGCGAGAGCTCGACGTGCTCCGCCACGCGCGCCAACTCCGCGAGCCGCTCGCCTCGGGTGCTCTCGAGGAAGGGGCTGAGCAAGCGCTGCTGGAGCCAGGCCAGCGGCTCCGGGCGGCGGGACACGTCCGGAAGCTCAGCCGGGGGCGGGGCCGGAGCGAGGTTGCCGAGCACGCCCTGCTCGCACCGCCGCGGCTCACCGTCGCGGGTCAACTCCGCGGCGAAGACCGTCTCGTGCACGACGGCTCCCCGTCCGTCGACGACCCGCGCGCGGTAGAAGTCGATGCGGGCCGGCTCGTCGTGCGCGAGGGAATGGAACGTGGCGCCGCGGGCGAGCGGCTCCAGGGCCCGATCACGGGCGTGGCGGCGCACGGCCTCGAAGAGCGGATGACCGGGCGTGACCCATTCCAGCGCGTGCTTCTGCGCGGTGTCGCGATCCGTGCTGCAGCGCGGATACCGGCCGGCCAGCTCCGGCAGCCGCCAGTCGGGCTCGCGCTCGTAGCGGCGCAGGCTCGTGGGCGTTCGGGTTGGCTCGAACGTGTGCGGCAGGTTGCCGGCGAAGCGGAGCGTCAGCGGCACGAAGGGCGCCGCTTCCCGCAGGAAACGCGCGATTGTCTCGGGGACGACCCGCCGCTCGCGGGCGCGGGCGCGACGCTCGACCAGCATCTCCAGGTTCAGCTTCTTCGAGGCGAGCCCCTCCAGGGCGTTCCGGCAGATGCTGCGGAAGCGCCCCTCGTCGACGTCCCGCAGCAGCCGCTCCTCCAGGTCCTCGTCTCCCAGCCGGCCGGCGTAGTAGTCGCGCAGGACGCGCTCCACGTGCGCGGCCGGCAGCACCTCGCCGACGACGTTGAACACCGCGTCGTCGTCGAGCGCGTCTCGGATCTCCTGCAGCTTGTCGAGCAGGCGCTGCAGGACGCGCCCCTCGATCGTGTTGGTGGCGACGAAGTTGAAGATCAGGCAGTCCTTCTCCTGGCCGTAGCGGTGGATGCGTCCCATCCGCTGCTCCAGGCGATTCGGGTTCCACGGGATGTCGTAGTTGAAGAGGACGTTGCAGACCTGCAGGTTGATCCCCTCGCCGGCCGCCTCGGTGGCCGCGAGCACCTGCACCGCCCCCTCGCGGAACTGCTGCTCGGCGTGCAGCCGGGTCCCGGGCTCGTCCCGGCCGCCGGGCTTCATGCCGCCGTGAATGGTCGCGACCGTGAAGCCCCAGGCCTCCAGCGTCTCGACCAGGTAGTCGAGGGTGTCCTTGAACTCGGTGAAGAGCACCAGCCGCTGCTGCGGCCGGTCGAAGAAGCCCTCACCGCGCAGCAGCTCCCGCAGCTTGCCGAGCTTCGCCTCCACGCCGGCCTGCTCGACGGCATGCGCCCGCACCCCCAACGCCCGCAGCTCGGCGATCTCCTCACGGACCATCTGTGCGTTGCCGGCCAGGGTGACCGCGTCCAGCAGCCGTTCCAGCCGCTCCCGATCGCGCTCCTCCAACTCGTCCAGCTCGTCCAGGCTGGGGAGGACCGGCGGGGCGCTGCGGGCGAGGTCCTGCGCCTGATCGAGCGCGCGCTCCAGCCGATCCGCGCGGTTGGCAAGACTGCGGCGCATCGCCCGCGTGCTGGAGGCGAGGCGGCGTTGGTAGAGCGCCATCAGGAAACCGACCGCACGGGCTCGCGGGTCGTCGCCGGCCGCGGCGGCGCGGGCGCTCTGCCGCTTCACGAACGCCGTCACCTCCCGGTACAGGTCGAACTCCGCGCCGTCGATGCCGAAGTCCACCGTGCGGGGGATGCGCTTCGTGAAGATCTTGCGGGCCGCCCACCGACCGTCGCGATCCCGCTCCGGGAAGTGGACCATCGCCTCCTTCGTGCGACGCAGGTAGAAGGGCGCACGGCCGGCGTCCATGGCCTGCCGGATCGACCGGACGTCGGCGTAGGCGTCGCGGTCGAGCAACTGCAGGAAGAGCGAGAAGTTGTCGGGATCGCCCTTGTGCGGAGTCGCGGTCAGCAGCAGCAGGTGGTCCGACGAGTCGCGCAGCAGCTCGCCCAGCTTGTAGCGCTGGCTCTTGTGCGACTCGTCGCGGGCCGACATCCGGTGCGCCTCGTCCACGATGACCAAGTCCCAGTGCACCTGCCGCAGGCTCGGCAGGACGTCGTCGCGCTTCGCGAGGTCGAGCGAGGTGATCACCCGCGGGTGCTCCAGCCACTGGTTCACCCCGAACTGCTCGCGCAGGTCGCCCCCCTTCATGACCTGGAACGACGCGTCGAACTTCTCCTTCAACTCCCGCTGCCACTGGAAGCTCAGGTTGGACGGGACGACGATGAGGATGCGCTCCGCGAGCCCGCGTAGCTGCAGCTCCCGGATCAGGAGCCCGGCCATGATCGTCTTCCCGGCGCCGGCGTCGTCCGCCAGGAGGAACCGCACGCGGGCCAGCTTCAGCAGGTGGTCGTAGACCGCCTCCAACTGGTGCGGAAGCGGGTCAACGCGGGAGACGGACAGCCCGAAGTACGGATCGAACTCCCAGGCGATCCCGAGCGCGTGGGCCTGCAGCCCCAGCCGCAGCACCGCGCCGTCGCCGTCGTAGCGGAAGCCGCTCTCGTGCACGGTCAGCCCGGCCAGCTCGGCCGCGCTGAGCGAGACCCGGCGGAAGCGCTCCGACTGCGTGCCGACGAGGCCGAGCGTCCAACTGGCCGGCCCGGCCGCGGCGACGGTCTCCACGCGCATCGGCTCGTGGAAGAGCGAGCCGGTCAGGATCTGACCCTCCGCGGGAACGGTTGGCGAGCTCATCGGCAGCACCGGCCTCCGCCGCGCCCCGCTTCGGGGCCTACGCGTCGCTCCCCTTCTTGATGACGTTCATGGCGGTGGCGACGGCGCCGGCCACGTCGGTCAGGTTCGCCGGCAGAATCATCGAGGTGGACTCGGAGGCGAGGCGGCCGAACTCGGTGACGTACTGCTCGGCCACCCGGAGCTGGGCCGACTCGAAGCCGCCGGGCGAGGAGATCGCCTCCGCAACCTGCCGGATGCCGTCGGCGGTGGCGGTGGCGACGGCGCGGATGGCGTCCGCCTCGCCCTCGGCCTCGTTGATCTGCTTCTGGCGCTGCGCCTCGGACTCGCGGATGACCCGCTGCTTCTCGCCCTCGGCGCGGTTGATCTGTGCCTCGCGGTCGGCCTCCGACGCCAGGATGACGGCGCGCTTCTCGCGCTCGGCGCGCATCTGCTTCTCCATGGCGCTCAGCACGTCGCGCGGCGGCGCGATGTCGCGGATCTCGTAGCGCAGCACCTTCACGCCCCACGGATCGCTCGCCTTGTCCACCTCGCGCACCACGGACATGTTGATGGTGGCGCGCTCCTCGAACGTCCGGTCGAGGTCGATCTTGCCGACCTCGCTGCGCAGCGTGGTCTGGGCAAGCTGGCTGATGGCGAAAACGTAGTCGTTGATGCCGTAGGAGGCGCGCTCCGGGTCGATGACCTGGAGATACAGCACGCCGTCCACGGAGATCTGCACGTTGTCGCGCGTGATGCAGACCTGCTGGGCGATGTCGACCGCCCGCTCCTTGAGCGAGTGCCGGTAGGCGACGCGGTCGACGAACGGCACGAGGAAGTGGAAACCGGCGTTCAGGGTCCCATAGTAGCGGCCGAGGCGCTCCACCACGAAGACCGCCTGCTGCGGCACCACGCGCGCGGTGCGGAAGAGCACGAACACGACGACGGCGGCGAGCACGAACAGCACGACGGTGGCAGGCGAAATGGATTCGATCATTTCTCTCTCCAGCTTGTTGCTTCGGGGTCGGACGTGTTGTCGGTGGAACCGCGTCAAAACATGCGGGGGCGGCCGCCGTGGTCCTTGTCCCGTGCGGAGGGGCGGACCGGCGGAGGCGCGCTGCGACGGCCGGCGGCGGCGGGCGCTCTCGCGACGGCGGCGGCGAGCGCTCCCGCGCCGGCCCGCGGGGGGCCGGGGGCAGGCGGCCGCCGGGGGGGGCGGCCTGGCGGAGGCGCGCTGCGGCGGCCGGCGGCGGCGGGCGCTCCCGCGACGGCGGCGGCGAGCTCTCCCGCGCCGGCCGGTGGCGGCGCGGAGGCAGCGGCCGCGGCGGCGGGGCGCGTCGGCAGCAGCCGCGGCGGCGCTACTCCGGCTCCACGTAGAGCGAGACGCCCTCCACCCAGACCACGCGCACGCCGGCGCCCGACGCCATGGTCCGGTCGTCGGCGGAGCGTGCCGTCCACTGCGTGCCGCGGAGCTCGGCCTTGCCCGCCTTGCCCGGAGCGATCTCGGTCACCGCGACGCCGAGCTCCCCGACCAGCGTCGGCACGGCGGCGTCTCCGCTGCCGGTGGAAAGGAACCGGGTCTTCACCAGGTAGACGGAGCAGCCGAGCAGCGAGAAGACCAGGAGCTGCAGCGCGAGGCTCTCGACGCCGGCGAGCGCGACGAGGCCCACCAGCACCGCCGCCACGCCGGCCAGCAGCAGCCACAACTCGCCGCTGGCCAGCAGCTCCAGCGCCACCAGGCCCGCGCCGGCCAGCATCCAGATCCACCAGGTCATCGGCTCCACGTCCGGACCCGACCGACCCGGCGTCGCGCGCCACGTCGGACGAGCGTCTGCAAGGTCGTTCAGGCGGGGGTCAGCAGCGCGTCGGCCTTCGCCGCGAAGACGAAGTCGCTCTCCGTCAGGCCGTCGATCTTGTGGGTCCAGATGGTGATCTTCACGCGGCCCCAGGTGAGGTACAGGTCCGGGTGGTGGTCCTGCTCCTCCGCCATCTCGCCGACCCGCACCGTGAAGTCGAGCGCCTGCCGGAAGTCGTCGAACTTGTAGGCCTTCTCCAGGTGGTGCTGCTCGACGACGTTCCAGCCGCCGCCCAGCTTCTCCTGCAGGGCGCCGAGCGCCTCGCCGGTCAGCGGGGGCACCCCGCCCCGGCACGGAACGCACTGCTGCTTGGCGAGTTCGCTCATTGGTCCAGCTCCGGATGTAGCCGCCGCTCCCCGGGCCCGCCCGGCGGAGTGTCGCCGCGCTCCTCCCGGCCAGTGTACGCCAGTCCGCGTATAGTGGATCGAAAGCCCTTTCAGAGCCCTTTCCAGTTCGCGGGGCGCAGCGGCCAGACGGCGCCGCCGCGCGCCCGCTGCCAGGAGACCGACACCGATGGCCGAGAAGCGTCCGCAGAGCTACGCCCACCACACCCGATGGCTGCCCGCGTGGCATTTCTTCGCGTTCCCGATGCTGGGGCTCAACGCCCTCTGGTCCCTGGTCGGGCTCCGGAACGGACCGACGCTGGAGGTGCTGTTCGACATCGGCGTGGCGCTGGCGCTGCTGGTCGTCGTCGGCCTGGTGCGGGTCAGCCCCCTGACGGTGCAGGACCGGCTGATTCGGCTCGAGGAACGGCTGCGCATGGAGCGCCTCCTGCCCGACGACCTGAAGGCGCGCCTCGACGAGCTGACCCTTCAGCAGTTCATCGCGCTCCGGTTCGCGAGCGACGGCGAGCTCGAGGCCCTGACCCGCAAGGCGCTCGACGAGAAGGCCGAGCCGAAGGCGATCAAGCAGGCCATCCAGAGCTGGCGCCCCGATCACCAGCGCGTGTAGGCGGCGCGTAGCGCGGCGACGGCGCGCCCGCGGGCTCGGGCCGTCGCCGGCCACGCCCGGCGTGCGCCCGGCTCACGACTGCCCCGTCGCGGCCTCGACCGCCGTGGCCCATGCCTCGGCCATGCGGCTCGACGCAAGCCAGAGTCCGCCGTCGACCACGAGCGTCACGCCGGTGACGTAGGAGGCCGCGTCCGAGCAGAGGTAGAGCGCGGCGTCCGAGATGTGCCGGATCTCCCCCAGGCGCCCGAGCGGCGTCATCTTGGCCGCACGCTCCTTCGCGGGTCCGACGAGCAGCCGCCGCACGCCCTCCGTGTCCGCGATGGGACCGGGCGCGATCCCCGTGCGGCCCCCACTCGACTGCGAGGACGCGCGTCAGGGCGTCGATGCCCGCCTTGGCCGCCGACACGTGAAGCTGCGCGACGGTCCCGAAGTAGTGCAGCGTGGCGCTGATGTTCAGCACGACGCCGCCGCGCTCCTTGAGATGCGGGAGCGCGGCGCGGCACATGTGGAACGTCCCCTTGAGGTCGATGTCGACGACGGTGCCGAAGCCGTTGGGCGAGAGGTCCTCGGCCATGCAGAGAAAGTTGCCGGCCGCGCCGTTGACGAGGATGTCGAGCCGGCCGAGATCGTCCACCGTCCGCGCCACGGCGCGGTCGACCGCCGCCGGATCCCGCACGTCGGCGGGCACGGCCAGCGACCGGACCCCGAGCGCCTCGATCTCGCGCCGGGTCGGCTCGAGGTGGTCCGCCTTCCGGCTCGTGATGGCGACGTCGCAGCCGTGCGCCGCGAGCGCCAGCGACAGCCCCCGGCAGATGCCGGTGCCGCCGCCGGTCACCAGCGCCGTCTTGCCCTTGAGCAGATCCGGTTGAAAGCTCATCGCGCTTGCACCTCGGCCGGCCGCGAACCGCGTCCTCAGAGCCGGCGTTCTTTGAAGATTGCCCCCGAGTCCGCATCGCGGCGCGACCGAGGCGTTCGCGACGGCGCACTCCCGACGCGCCCGTCAGTACACACTCGCCCGCCCCTCGCCGCGGTCCGGCTGGAACCGTCAGCCGCCCGAACCGTACAATGCTCGCACGTTGCCGGTCCTGGCCGCCGCCACCAACGCCTTTCCGCTCTGGCTGCTGCTCGCGAGCGGCGCCGCGCTCGTCCGCCCCGAGCTCTTCACCTGGTTCAGCGGCCCCCTGATCCCGATCGGGCTCGGGATCATCATGCTGAGCATGGGGATGACGGTCGGGTTCGAGGACTTCCGCCGCATCGGGCGGGAGCGCACCAGCGTGCTGCCGGGCGTCGCGCTCCAATATACGCTGATGCCGCTGCTCGGGCTGAGCCTCGGGTGGCTCTTCGACCTGCCGGTGCCGTTCGCGGCCGGCCTCATCCTGGTCTCGTGCTGCCCCGGCGGCACCGCCTCGAACGTCATCACTTTCCTCGCGCGCGCCGACGTGGCGCTCTCGGTGACGATGACCACCGCCTCGACGCTGCTCGCGGTGTTGCTGACGCCGGCCCTGACGGCGCTCCTCGCCGGCAACCGCATCGACGTGCCGGCGGGCGGTCTGCTGCTCGATACCGTACAGGTGGTCGTCCTGCCGGTCCTGGCCGGCGCCCTGCTCAAGGCGCGCTTCCCGGCCGCCTGCCGCCGCGTGCTGCCGGTGGCGCCGCTCGTCGCGGTGGCGACGATCGTGCTCATCGCGGCCTCCGTCATCGGAGGCGGACGCGCGCAGGTGATCGAGGCGGGAGCGCGGCTGATCCTGGCCGTGACCTGCCTCCACGCCGGCGGGTTCGTGCTCGGCTACGGGGTGAGCCGCCTCTGGCTCGGCCGGGAGCAGGCGGCACGGACGGCGGCGATCGAGGTCGGGATGCAGAACTCGGGCCTAGGCGTCGTCCTCGCGCAGCAGAACTTCGTCAATCCGCTCGTGGCGATCCCGAGCGCCATCTCGGCCGTGATGCACTCGGTGGTCGGGAGCGTAGCCGCGGCGATCTGGCGGGCGACGGCCGCCGCGGAGTCGCCGGGAGATGCCGGCGGATCGCCCACCGCAGTCGGCGAATCGGCAGGACGATCGGACGGGAGCCTGAAGGAGCGATGACCCGATGAGGACTGTCGCTGCGTTCGCAACGTTCGCCGTCGCGGCGATGCTGGCCGCGGCGCCCGCGGAGGCGCAGTCGCGCGACACCGTGGGCTGGATCTCCGTCGCGGCCGGGGCAGGCCTGCTGGCGGCCGCGTTCAACTACGAGGGCGACATCTGCCCCGACGGCTACAGCAGGCACACCTACCAGCACCAGCAGACGCAGTGCTACTACCAGAACCCCGCCCCGCCCTACGACACGGACCTGCGGGACGCCTCGGTCCGCGTCACGTTCAAGCGCCCCGGCCTGATGTGGGCAGGGATCGGGGCCATCGGCCTCGGCGCCGTCCTGGTGACGCTGCCGGAGAACCGCGTCACCCGCGATCTCGACGTCCAGGTCTCGCCGCAGCGGTTCGCGGTCACGCGGCGATTCGGCTGGTAGGCGCGGCGGACGTACGCACGGTCGCTCCCTCCCACCGCCCGGCCGATCGCGGTCGGCATCGAGGGGACCGGTAACGGCATGCGGCAGCCGGCGGTGCACAGGAGGTCAGGCCGTATACTGCGGGTGGCGTCAGGCGCGGGCCGCGCGGGGCCGTTCTCCCGCGGCAATGCCGCCGCCGCGGAAGGAGCTGACCGATGAAGAGGCTCGCCGTTGCCCTTGCGTTGCTCGCATTCATCACGCCCGCGTCCGCCCAGGAGCCATCGGCAGCCCCGGCGCCCGCCGCCGGCTCCGACGCCCCGGCGTTCTCCCCCGTCACCTGGGAACGCCTGCTCGCGGCGGCCGACGAACCCGAGAACTGGCTCATGTACTCGGGGACCTTCGACAGCAAGCGCTACAGCGGGCTCGACCAGGTGCATGCCGGCAACGTGGGCGAGCTGGAGCTGAAATGGGCCTACCAGCTCTCGGCCCTCGACCGCGCCGAGACCACGCCGCTCGTCGTCGACGGCGTGATGTTCGTCACCGAGGCGCCGAGCAACGTGGTGGCGCTCGACGCCGCCACCGGCCGCGAGTACTGGCGCTACGAGCACGAGCTGCCGGACGACCTCCGCATCTGCTGCGGGCGGAACAACCGGGGGGTCGCCATTCTCGACGAGACGCTCTACATGAGCACCCTCGACGCGCACCTCGCCGCCGTCGATGCCCGCACCGGCAACCTCCGCTGGCAGGCCGAGGTGGCCGACCACCGCGGCGGCTACAGCAAGACCGCGGCGCCCCTCGTCGTCAAGGACCGCGTGGTGACGGGCATCGCAGGCGGCGAGTTCGGCATCCGCGGCTTCCTGGACGCCTACGACGCCGAGAGCGGCGAGCGCGCCTGGCGCACCTACACGATCCCCGGGCCCGACCATCCCGACAACCGAACCTGGTCCGGCGACTCCTGGCGCACCGGCGGCTCGCCCACCTGGATCACCGGCTCCTACGACCCGGACCTCGACCTCGTCTACTGGGGCACCGGCAACCCCGGACCCGACTACAACGGCGACGTCCGCATCGGCGACAACCTGTACGCCGACTCCGTGCTGGCCCTCGACGGCGACACCGGCGACATGGCGTGGTACTTCCAGTTCACGCCGCACGACGTGCACGACTGGGACGCCATCCAGATCCCGATCCTGGCCGACCTCGCGGTCGACGGCGAGCCGCGCCGCCTGATGCTGTGGGCGAACCGCAACGGCTTCTACTACGCGCTCGACCGCGCGACCGGCGAGTTCCTCACCGGCCGGCCCTTCGCCCGCATGACGTGGGCCTCGGGCCTCGACGAGACCGGCCGGCCCATCCGCGTGCCCGGCCTGTTCCCGAGCGAGGAGGGCGTGGTGGTCTCGCCCTCCGCGGCCGGCGCCACGAACTGGATGTCGCCCGCGTTCAGCCCGCGGACGGAGCTCTTCTACGTGATGGCCTACGACGGCGAGGCGCGCTTCTTCATCCGCGACGAGGAGTACGTCGAGGGCGACCGCTTCATCGGCGGCGGCCAGATCCAGTTCCAGCCCATCGAGGAGTACACGAGCGCCGTGCGCGCCCTCGACCCGCGGACCGGCGAGCTCCGCTGGGAGTACCGCGTGCAGCCGCACACCTGGGCCGGCCTGCTCGCCACGGCCGGCGACCTCGTCTTCGGCGGGAGCGTCGACGGCTACTTCTACGCCCTCGACGCCGCGAGCGGCCGCGAGCTGTGGCACGTCGCGGTCGGCGCGCAGGTGCGGGCGTCGCCCATCACCTACGCCGTCGACGGGCAGCAGTACGTGACGGTCGCGGCCGGGAACGTCATCTTCACCTTCGGCCTCGACGACTGAGCGAGGCCGACACCCGCGCGACGGCCGGCACGGAATCGCGAGCGCAGCCGCGCCCAGAGGCTGGCTGCCGAGAGGATGGACCGATGAGAACCAACGCCATAGCCGGCATCGCCCCGCTCGTAGCTCTCGTCCTTCTGGCGGGTGCCCTCCACGCCAGTGCCGCCGCTGCCGCCGCCGGCCCCGCAGCGGAGCAGGAGCGCGCCGAGCCGAGCGTGACGCCCGAGCAGTTCGACCGGTGGATGTCGGAGCTCTCGAACTGGGGCCGCTGGGGCCCGGATGACGAGCTCGGCACGCTCAACCTCATCACCGACGCCAAGCGCATAGAGGCCGCGGCGCTCGTCCGCACCGGTCGAACGGTCTCGCTCTCGCGCGACCCGGTCGTCGGCCAGGCGGCGACCTTCCAGCGCGGCTTCGAGAACGTGTTCGCCTACGGCGGACCCGGCCTCGGCGAGCGGGCGGCGTGGATCGAGGAGCAGCACCGCATCGGCTACCACGGGAGCCCCCTCACCCACCTCGACGCGCTCTGCCACGTCGCCTGGGACGGCCTGACCTACAACGGCCGGCAGTTCGTCGAGACCGCCACCGTCGAGGAGGGCTGCACGAAGAACGGCGTCTATCCGATCCGCGACGGCGTCGTCACCCGCGGCATCCTGATGGACATGCCGGGCGCCGAGCGCGTCGACGCCGCGGCCATCGAGGCCTGGGAGCGGGAGACCGGCATCACGATCGCGGCAGGCGACGCGCTCTTCCTCTGGACGGCGGGGAGCGGCGGCTTCGACAACTCCATCATGCCGTTCCTCCGCGAGCGCGACATCGCGCTGCTGCTCGCCGACAGCGGAGTCGTCGACGGCGGCCCCATCGAAGGCCGGACGACGCTGCCGATGCACATGTTCACGCTGGTCGCCCTCGGCATGCCCCTCATCGACGGCGCCGACCTCGAGGCCCTCGCCGCCACCGCCGCCGAGCTCGACCACTACGAATTCCTGTTCGTCATCGCCCCGCTGCGCGTGCCCAACGGCGCCGGGTCGGCGATCAACCCCCTCGCCGTGTTCTGATAGGTAAGGAGGAAGCTGGAGCGAAGGCCGTCACGCTCTCCGAACCTACGCCGCCTTTCGGGAAGCTGGCGTGTCCGAGAGAACGCGCTCGAGCTGGCGTTCACTTCTCCGGCGACCGGGCGATGCGCGTGACCCGGCCGGCCGTGCCGTCGACCCGCAGCCGGTCGCCGTCGGTCAGTGTGCGCATGGCGTCGCGCACGTTGACCACCGCCGGCAACCCGAACTCGCGGGCCACGACGGCGCCGTGCGACAGGTAGCCGCCGGTCTCCGTGACCAGCGCCGAGGCGCGCAGGAACAGCGGCGTCCAGCCGGGGTCGGTGGAGGGCGCCACCAGTACGTCGTGCCGGCCCATCCGGCCGCCGTCATGCGGCGTCCGCAGCACGCAGGCTGCGCCTTCGGCCTCGCCGGGCGCCGCCGCCACCCCGGTCCACGCGTCGCCGCCCGGCACGGGGGGCGCGGTGGTGGCCGCGGTCCGCGGGCCTGCGCCCCGCCCCGCCGCCGGCGTCTCCTCGATCACGCCGGGCAGCTCCAGGTCCTGCTGGGCGGCCAGACGCGCCCGGCGGTCGGCGACCAGGGCGCCCGCGCCCGTCCCGTCCCAGGTTCCCGTCAGCCACGCTTCCACCTCGACGATGCTGAGGTGAAAGACGTCGTCCGCGACGGCGATGCGGCCGGGGGCCTGCAGTCGACGTCCCACCTCGAGGCACATCTGGCGGACGAGGGCGATGGCCGCGGCCGACCCCGACTTGGCGTTCTCCCGCAGCGCGGCGCCGCGCCGGGCGCGGGCCAGCACCCAACGCGCAACGGGCCGAAGGACGACGGGGAACGTCGCCAGCTCCGCTTCCGCCCGCCGCCGCACGTCGGCGGCCCGCGATCGCGCGTCGCCGGCCGGCGGATGGTCGAGGTGGAAGCGCACCTGCTCGAGCACGTAGTGCGGATCCTCGGCCCAGCGCGTGCTGGCGAGCTCCATCTCGAATACCGCCCGGTGGCCGAAGCGGTCCAGGTAGTCCTCCATTGCGATCCGGAACGGGGTATCCGCCGGCAGCTTGCGCCAGGCCGACGGGTCGGGATTCCGCAGCGCGGCCAGCGCGGCGGCGTCTCCGGCGGCGCTGTCGGCGAGCTCTTGCAGGCGGAACCCGTGCTCGGCGCTGGCGACGTCCCCCGAGGCCGCGAGCAGACGGGAGACCAGAGACCGCGCGTTGCCGCGGGCGGCCCGCTCGAGCACCCATTCCAGCGCCCTCGCCCAGACGCCGCTGTAGGTGGCGGCAAGCTGCAGAACCGGCTCGTACGCGGACCCCAGCGACTGCACGTCCCGGAAGCGCGCCAGCAGCCCCTGGCTGCTCAGGCTCGAGAGATCGACCGCCCGACTCTGCCTGGCTTGCGCGACCAGCGCGTCGATCCGCCGGGGAGCGTCCCGCTGGAAGCGCCGCAGTCGGCCCACCAGCCGCAGTCGTCGCCGCCCGCGGGCGAGCCCGACGCGGCCGCGCAGCGGGCTGCGGTCCGGCACCGGGATCTCCGGCTGGAACCCGCCCATGGTGAGGTTGGTGTCGGCCGGCAGGATGCCGATGGAGTCGTAGAGGCTCCACTGCAGGCTGTCGAGATCGAAGTAGGGCCGGCCGCCGAAACGACGCAGCACCTGCATGCCGCGCGGCAGCGGGTACTCCACGAGCTGCGCCGAGGCGTACACGACCGCCTGCCCGGTCGCATCCAGCAGGGACCAGGTGGCCGTCGTCAGGGGCCGGGGGAACGAATCCCGGATGTTGCCGTCCGACCAAGTCGGGGTCCGCGTCGGAACGCCGGGAAAGGTCCACCGCGGCAGCCGGGTGACGGGGCGCGACTGGAGCATCCAGAGGGTCCGGCCGTCGTAGGCCCACTCCACGTCCTGCGGAGCGTCCCCGTCGCCGAGTGCCCAGTGGATCCGCAGCACGAGCGCAGCCAGTGTCTCGATCGCCCCGTCGTCGAGGACCGGGGCGTCGCCGGTGTCGTCCAGCCGCGCGATCTCTGTCTCCGAGCCGCGCGATCGCGTCCCCGGGCCCGCCCCGCCGACCCGCGTATCGCTGGGGCGCGACCGCTCCCTGGACGACGGCGTCACCCGGTCCCGCGGCCAGCTCGATGGTGACGACCTGCCGCTCGCCGGTCACGGGGTCGCACGAGAAGGCGACCCCGGCCGCCGCCGGCCCGTCGCGAGGATCGCCCACCATCTCGCAGAGCACCACCGCGCACGGCGTGGCGTCGTCGGCTATTCCCATCCGCCGCCGGTAGGCGACGGCGTGCGGTGTCCACAGCGACGCGTAGCAGTGCAACACCGACGCGCACACCGCGTCGAGCCCGGTCACGCCGAGCCGGCTCTCGTGGACGCCGGCAAACGCTGCGTCGGCTCCGTCCTCCGCCACGGCGGAGGAGCGGACGGCGAGCGGGCGGCCCTCCAGCCCGGCCTGGGCCAGGAACCGGCCCACCGCCTCGTGAACGGCAGGAGGCAGGCCCGCCCGGACGACCCGGTCGCGAAGCGCGGCGAGCTGCGTCTGCACGTCGGCGCGTTCGACGTCGTCCGGGGCAACCGTCGCGAGCGGCGCCGCCAGCGCGGCGACGTCCGCGGTACGGAACAGGTCCGTGTAGACGGAAGCGGCCATGACCCCGCCGCGCGGCACCGCGAAGCCGTAGCGCACGAGACGGGCGAGGTTCCAGCCCTTGCCCCCGACCACGGCGGAGCCGGCGGCGAACGCTGCGTCCCAGGTCAGCAACGGGTCGTGCGGGTCCGCTCCTCGGGTGGGCGCTGCGGTCGTCGGCATCGGGAGAGGTTCGAGCGGTGCGCGCGGCATCGCGGCAACGGGGCGTCGCCGCTCATCCCATCGTACCATCGTGTAGTCTGCGCCGACGACGGTCGGGGACGGGACGGCAACGACGATCGGCGACGGGATGACCCTAGCCCACCATTCGTCGCCTGACGGCTCCGCTTGGTGCCCAACCAACCCTGCTAGGAGTCTGCACCGTTCTACGGCGCAGACTCCTAGGCGGCCAGAAGGGACCAGGGCAGCGCGGGGGTGCGGCCTCGGTCGGCCGGTCGTGGGTCGCCCAGCCCTGGTCCGAGACCGGCTCCGCAGTGACGGACGAGCGGCAAGAGTGAGGATGAAATGACGAGGATGGACGTGAAACGGTGGCTCTCGGTGGCCTTGCTAGCGGTCGCGCTTCTTACCGTCGGCATGCCCGCGGAGGCGCAACCGCTCGACGAGACCTCGCGGGAGGCCCTGCGCGCCGAGCTCGACGCCTTCTTCGATCAGTACTACGCGTGGTACTCGGCCGGCGCGGCCGACGAGATCTCCCGGCAGGCTTACAACGTCCCCTTCTTCCGCGGGGGCAGCGTGCTCGGGACGCGGGAGGAGGTGCGCCAGTCGGTCGCGGACGCGTGGGCGCGCCTCGACGCGCAGGGATACGCCGGCTCGGACATGCCCGAGCGGAACATCTGCGTCCTCAGCGACAGCGCGGCGACCGTCAGCGGCCGCGGCATCCGCCGTCACCGGGATGGCGGTCTGCTGGGCGAGTACGGCTGGACCTACACGCTCGTGATGACCGACGACGGCTGGCGCATCCTCACCATCGCCGGGCACGATCCGGGGGTGGCCGTGCGCTGCCCGTAGCGGACGGGCGTGTGGGAGTCCGCGCCAGCGCGAACGCCTGCATTGCTCGTTTCTACGGTGGGCTCCCGGCGCCGAGCCCGACGGTCGCCGCCGTTCGGGATCACGACCGACGGTCGCGCAATCCGCTCAGGAACGCGGCGTGGCTCGGATCCGCCACCCCCGCGTGGAGGGTCCGCAGGACGGCGGCGAGGGCCTCGCGCCGGATTGCGCCGGCGGCGCGCCGCCGAGGCCCTCGCGCGGGCGGCCGCCGCCGCCCAGCCACAGGCCCGGGAACACCACGCTGCGGACAACTCCGCCGGCATCCGCCGCGCGAGCCCGATAGGCGCCCCGTACCAGCTCGAACCAGTCGAGCCGGCCCTCCGGCACGCGCCAGACGAGGTACTCGCGGACGCCGTTCCTCCGGTACACGTGGAGCTTCTCGCGCAGGTCGCGTGACGCACTGCTCGCGGCGATCTCCGCGACCAGTTCCGGCGCGCCCTCGACGTAGTCGTCCGCACTCACCCGCGCCTGGCCTCCGGCACCCGGATCGATCTGCAGCGCGGCGTCCGGCTGCAGATCGTTGTCGCCGTCGAGCCGCAGCGTGGCGTTGTCGACCACGTGAACGCCCGGTGTCGCCGCCGCGTAGGCGAAGAGCCACCCGACGATGGCCGCATGCGGCTTCGCGTGGCTGGCGTATCGGACGGCAGACGGCATGCGGACGACCCCGTCGATGAGCTCGACGTTCTTGAGATCGGGCCGCTCCGCGGACCGGCGCTCGAACTCGGCACGGGGAAGCCGCAATCCCTCATGCAAGCCGCACGCCGGGGCGGCGCCGGACGCTGTCGTCGCAGCGGGAGAGGAAGAGCGGAGGCTCGGGGTCGCCATGGCCGATCTGCGCCATCTGTCGCGGATTCCAACATACCACGCGCGGTGGGGGCATCCGCGTGGTTTCGGGATCGCCCGCGCCAGCCGCCCGGCGCTACACGGAGGTCCTGACGCCGGAGCAGGCGGCCGCCTCATTGTGCAAGCAGCTCACCGTCCCACAGGGCGCGCAGGAACTCCATCACCGGCAGGATGCGGATGCCGTCGACGACGCGCGCCGCGGGCTCGCGACAGACGACGATCCGGTGCGCCAGCGGCGTCTCCTCCGCCAGCCGCCGGAGCCCGTTGAGGTCGCGGCGCGTCACCGAACCGGTGGCCTTCACCTCGATGGCGGCCGAGTCCCCGACTACGAAGTCCACCTCGGAGCCGTCCGCCGTGCGCCAGTAGGCAAGCGGCCGGTCGTCGCGCGCATACGCCAGCCAGGCGCGCAACTCGCAGAAGACGAGCTGCTCGAGGGCCAGGCCGAACGTAGGGCTACCGGCCTCGACCTGGGTGATGCCCGCGAGCACGTTGGCGACGCCGACGTCGAAGAAGTACAGCTTGGCGTGCGACATCGGCTTGCGGCGCGGCTCGGGAGGCGAGAACGGCCGCAGCAGAGTGCCGAGCAGCGTGTCTTCGAGCACCTGGAAGTACTCGCGGACGGTGCGCGCGGGCACGGCCGCATCGGAGGCCAGCCGCTCGAACACGATCGGCTGCCCGCGGCTGACGGCTGCGGCGGTGAGGAAGCGGGAGAACGGCTCGACTCCGCGCACCAGCCCCTCGGCCTGGATTTCGAGCTGCAGATAGTTGCCGCAATAGGCCCGGAGATCCTCAATCGGTTCGGCCGACAGGTAGACGGATGGGATGCCCCCGATGTTGATCGCGCGCATCAGGTCCCAGTCGGGAACCTCCGCGGAGACGAACGGAAACAGTGCCCGAGTGCGGGCCCTCCCCCCGAGCAGGTTCACTCCGCCGCGCCGCAGCTTCACGGGGCTGCTCGCGGCGAGCACGAACCGCAGGCCCCGGCTCTCGATCAGGTCGTGCACCTCGTCGAGCAGGCTCGGCAGCTTCTGGATCTCGTCGATGATCACGGGACGGCCGGACGGAGCCTCCGCGGCCAGCTCCGTCCGCAGGCGACCCGGTTCCCGTGAGAGACGCAGGAACACCTCCCCGTGCAGCAGGTTGAACCAGGGTGCATCGGGGTAGCACTGGCGGAGCCAGGTGGTCTTGCCGGTCTGGCGCGGACCGAAGAGGAAGACGGACCGGCTGCGCAGGTCACGGGCGATGTCGAGGCGTCGCGGCAGCCGGTGTGCCTGGTCGACCACCGGGGCATCATATCGCAGAGCCCTTGCGGAAAAACGACCTTTTCCCGCAGCTATCTTGCGGGATTCTGGAACCGGACCGGCGCCCGGGATGCCTCACGGCGCGGGCGCGCCGCCGACCGCCCGCACCACCAGCGCGTGCAGTTCGGGCCGCAGATCCGCCTCCAGTGCCGCCGCCCGACCGCGGTCGGACATCTTGCGCCAGGTCTTCCGCAGGATGTCGGCGAGCTTCCCCTCGTCGTGCTGCGCGGCGAAATCGGCCAGGTAGTGCTGGAGGAAGACGAGGCAGATGACGTCCTCCAGAAGCTGGACGTCCGGGTCGGCCTTCAGCCGCTCCTTCCGGAGGAGCGCCGCGACGCGCTCGACCGTCGATTCGTCGTAGCCGACCTCCCGGAGGATCGCCCCCGCCGTCTCGGCGTGGAAGCGGCCGAGGTCGGTCCGCCAGCGGCGGTAGCCGTCGCGTCCCTCCGGGTAGCGGTCACGCGGGATGGTCCAGCGCCGGATGTGCTGGCAGCGGGCGGCCAGCCGAACCGCCTCCGATGCGTCGGGGGCGAACCGATCGAGAGCCGCCGTCATCCGCCGCGCGTAGACCAGCTCGCGCGGCTGCGGCCCTCCGCCTACCGACTCGCGGCGCGGATCCTCCGCGTTAGCCGCGTCGAAGCGGTCGATGGCGTTCGTGAAGCGCTCCTGCATCGCCGCGCCACCCGCTCAGGCGTCGTCCTCCGCGCCGTAGTAGCCGGCCTTCTCCAGGTGCAGGACGATCTGCTGCGCCGCCTCGTCCGGGGTCAGGGCCGTCGTGTCGATCGTGAGATCCGCGTCGGCGGGCGCCTCGTAGGGATCGGAGATGCCGGTGAACTCCTTGATGATGCCGGCCCGCGCCTTCGCGTAGAGGCCCTTGCGGTCGCGTTGCTCGCAGACGTCGAGCGGCGTGTCGACGAAGACCAGCATGAAGCCGCCGACGGGCGCCACCATTCCCCGCACGTCCTTGCGGACCGCGTCGTAAGGGGCGATCGGCGCGCAGACGGCGATGCCGCCGTTCTTCGTGATCTCCGACGCCACGTAGCCGATGCGGCGGATGTTGATGTCGCGGTGCTCCTTCGAGAACCCGAGCTCGCTCGAGAGGTGCTTGCGCACGAGGTCGCCGTCGAGGAGCGTGACCGGCCGTCCGCCCAGCTCGAGCAGCTTGACCAGCAGCGCGTTGGCGATGGTCGACTTGCCCGAGCCCGAGAGCCCCGTGAAGAAGACGGTGAAGCCCTGCCGGTGGCGGGGCGGATGGCTGCGCCGGAGCTCCTGCGCGACGTCGGCGAAGGTGAACCAGTCGGGGCCGGCGCGTCCGTCCGCCAGGCGCTGCCGGAGCTCGGTGCCCGAGATGTTCAGCGTGCGCTTCCCTTCCGGCACCTCGTCGACCGGCACGTACGAGTCCAGATCCTCCACGTACACCATCATCTTGAACGGCACCATCGTCACGCCGAGCTCCGCCTCGTGCTGCCGGAGCAGCTCCTGCGCGTCGTAGGGCCCGTAGAACGGCGTGCCGCTCGAGTCGCTGCCCGGCCCCGCGTGGTCACGGCCGACTATGAGGTGCGTGCAGCCGTGGTTCTTGCGGATGATGGCGTGCCAGACGGCCTCCCGCGGGCCGCCCATGCGCATCGCGAGCGGCAGCAGCGAGAGCATCGCCGTCCCGCGCGGATAACGGTGCAGCAGTGCCTGATAGCAGCGCACGCGCGTGTAGTGATCGACGTCGCCCGGCTTCGTCATCCCGACGACGGGATGGACCAGCAGGTTCGCCTCCGCCTCCTTCGCCGCGCGCAGGGTCAGCTCCTGGTGGGCGCGGTGCATCGGATTGCGGGTCTGGAAGGCGACCACCTTGGTCCACCCCTGCTTGCTGAACTCCGCCCTGAGCTCGGCCGGCCGGTGCCGGAGGGGCCGGTAGTCGTAGTGCGTGACCGGCGCGATGCCCGCCACCCGACCGCCGACGTAGCAGGGACGGGTGCCCTTCAGCAGATGCGCCACGCCCGGATGCTCGGGGTTGGCCGTGCCGAACACCGCCTCGGCCTCCGCCTCCCGGTCCGGACGCCAGACGTCCTCGACGGAGAGCACGGCGATCATTACGCCTTCCTCGTCACGCAGGGCCAGGCTCGATCCCGGCGAGAGCCGGGCCGCGAGGTCCTCGGAGACGTCGAGCGTGACCGGGATAGGCCACAGCGTCCCTGCCTCGTCGGCGAGCCGCATCTCCGCACAGACGCGCTCGTGGTCGGCTCGCGCCAGAAAACCGGTGAGCGGCGAGAACCCGCCGTTCAGCAGCAGCTCGAGGTCGCAGAGCTGCCGCGGCGTCAGATCGTGCGACGGCCAGTCGCGGGACTCCGCCTTCAACGAATCGGCGCGTTCGTCATCGACGAACAGATCGACGAGCGTCCCGCCGTGCGGGGCGATGAGATGGTCTGGCACGAGTACGTGATCTCCCTGTTGCCGGTGGTGGGGGTCCGTGGTGGACGCGAACCCGTCAGAATACCATGCGCCCGGATGGCGCGCCCGACCCGCCGCGGGCCAGCGGCGCCACTTGACCCGGCCCCGGAATCGGTCGAGACTGGCGGCCAGCATGGGCATTCTGGACGTCTTCCGCCGCCGGATCGGAGGGCGCGCCGGCGGGCCGCCGATCGTGGTCGTCTCGGGCCTTCCGCGCTCCGGGACGTCGATGCTGATGCGCATGCTGTCGGCCGGCGGCCTCGACCTCGTGATCGACGGCCTCCGCACCGCAGACGACGACAATCCGAACGGCTACTTCGAGCTCGAGCGCGTGAAGGACCTCGACAAGCCGGGCGACGCTTCGTGGCTCGCGGAGGCGCGCGGCAAGGGCGTCAAGGTGATCTCGGCGCTGCTGCCGCACCTGCCCGCGGACTACGACTACAAGGTCGTCTTCGTGCGCCGGAACCTGCCGGAGGTGCTCGCCTCGCAGCGCAAGATGCTGGAGCGTCGCGGCGAAGCGGCGGACGCGGTGAACGACGACGACATGACCGCCCACTTCACCGCCCATCTGCGGCGCATCGAGGCGCAGCTCGCGGCCCGCCCCCACTGCGACGTGCTGTACGTCGAGCACCGGCGGGCCGTTACCGAGCCGGCGGCGGTCGCGGAGGAGGTCGGAGCCTTCGTCGGCGGCGATCTCGATGTCGCGGCGATGGCCGGCGCCGTCGACGCCAAGCTCTACCGGAACCGGGCCTAGACGATGGCAGAGCTCCCCGGATCCGCCCCCCGGCGCCGGCTCGGTTCGGCACGCTGGTGGCTCGCCGCAGCGGTCCTGCTCGCCGCCCCGGCCCCGGCGATGGCTTACGTCGGCCCGGGGGCCGGGTTCGCGTTCGTGTCGTCGCTGCTCATCATCCTCGTCACGACGCTCCTGGCGATCCTGACGCTCCTGACCTGGCCGATCCGCTGGGTGGTGCAGCGCATCCGCGGCAGCCGGGCCCTCGGGGCGGCGCGCGCGCGGCGCGTCGTCGTCCTCGGCCTCGACGGCCAGGATCCGGAGCTGACGGAGCAGCTTCTGGCCGAGGGCCTGCTCCCGAACTTCGCGAAGCTGCGCGAACGCGGCACGTTCAGCCCGCTGCAGACGACGCTCCTCGCCGAGTCCCCCGTCGCCTGGACGTCGTTCCAGACCGGCTGCAACCCCGGCAAGCACCGCATCTTCGACTTTCTGGTGCCGAACCGCGCGTCGCACCTCCCCGAGCTCGGCTCGGCGCGTGTCGACCCGCCGGCGCGCTCGCTGCGGCTCGGGCCCTTCCGCATCCCGATCGGCAAGCCCCGCATCAGCGCCGGGCGCCGCAGCGTGCCCTTCTGGAAGATCCTCGGCGACCACGGCATCTTCAGCACCGTGCTGCGCGTGCCGATCACGTTCCCGGCCGAGCCGTTCGGGGGCGTGCTGCTCTCTGCGATGAGCGTGCCCGATCTCCGCGGCACGCAGGGCACCTACACCTACTTCACCAGCGACCCGGCCGACGTCGAGCGGCTGTCGGGCGCCATGCAGAGCGGCGAGCTGGTGCGCCTGGCGGTCGACGCCGGGACGGCCCGCGCGTCGATCACCGGGCCCGACAACCCGGTGCGCGACGGCGCCGGGGCCATCGAGCTTCCGCTGGAGGTGCGTCCCGACCCGGACGGTCCCGGAGCGAAGCTGACCCTCGGCGGGACGACGTACGACCTCGCGCGCCGGCGCTACACACCCTGGATTCCGCTCGGCTTCCGGGCCGCGCCCGGCGTCACGGTCCACGGCATCGTGCGGTTCTACCTTCTGGAGAGCACGCCGCACGTCAAGCTGTACATGACGCCGATCAACATCGATCCGGACCGGCCGGCGCTTCCGATCTCGCATCCGTTCACCTATGCCGTCTATCTGTCGAAAACGCAGGGCCGCTACGCGACGCTCGGCCTGGCGGAGGACACGTCGGCGCTCAACGAGGGCGTGGTCGACGAGGACGCGTTCCTCGACCTCACCTGGCAGATCCACGAGGAGCGCGAGCGAATGTTCTTCGACGCGCTCGACAAGACGGCGCGCGGCGCGGTGGTCTGCGTCTTCGACGTCACCGACCGGCTGCAGCACATGTTCTTCCGGCACCTCGACGAGCGGCATCCGGCCAACCGCGGGCGGGACACGAGCCGGCACCGCGACGCCATCCGCACGCTCTACACCCGGATGGACGACCTCGTCGGCCGAACGATGGCGCGTCTTGCCGACGACGACGTCCTGATCGTGATGTCGGACCACGGCTTCAAGCCATACCGGCGCAGCGTCAACCTGAACAGTTGGCTCTACACGCACGGCTTCCTGGCCCTGCGGAACGGCGGACCGACCGGGGCCGACATGTTCGCCGATGTCGACTGGTCGAAGACGAAGGCGTACGCGGTCGGTTTCGGCGGCATCTACCTGAACCTGGCGGGACGCGAGGCCCGTGGCATCGTGGCCCCGGGCGCCGAGGCGGCCGAGGTGAAGCGCGCCATCCGCGACGGCCTGAAGGAGCTCTACGACGAGGAGGAGGAGACGCACCCCGTCCGCGAGGTCTACGACGCCACCGAGGTCTACTCCGGACCCTACGTCGGCGACGCGCCCGACCTGATCGTCGGCTGCCGCCCCGGGCACCGCGTCGGCTGGCTGTCGGTGACCGGCGGGGTGAGCACGGACGAGCTCGAGGACAACGTCCGCCCCTGGAGCGGCGACCACAACTTCAACCCCCCCGACGTGCCGGGCATGCTCTTTTGCAACCGGCGCATCGTCGCGGCCTCGCCGGGCATTTGCGACATCGGGCCGACGGTCCTGGACCTGTTCGGGGTGCCGGTGCCGCCCCACTGCGACGGCGCCTCGCTGCTGCCGGCCGCCCCCGTGCGGGAAGCCCCGGCCCCGGCGACCGCGCCCGCCGCCGCGGCGCGCCGCGCGGAGAGCGGCTCGTGAGCGTCGCCGGCTCTCCGCCGCAGCGCCTGTGGCAACTCCCGCGCGCGCTCGCGCGCCCTGACGGCCGCGTCGGGAGTCTGCGCGGACGCCTGACTCCTGCGACGCCCGTTCCACGGAGCACACCCCTGGGCTTCGCCATCCTGCTCGGCACCCTCGTCACGGCCGCCGCCCTCGCAACCGGTTGCGCGGCGCCCGGCGGGGCCGACGGCCGCCGCGTCATCGTGCTCGGCATCGACGGCATGGACCCTGGCTATCTGCAGCGGTTCATCGACGACGGACGGCTTCCCAACTTCGCGCGCCTCGCCGCCGAGGGGAGCTTCGCGCCTCTCGAGACCAGCATGCCCCCCCTCAGCCCGGTCGCCTGGTCCAACTTCATCACCGGCATGGACCCCGGCGGGCATGGGGTCTTCGACTTCCTGCACCGCGAGGCGGCGACCATCGAGATGTACCCGCCGACCTACCGCGTGCTGCCGGCCGGGCGCAGCCTGCGCCTCGGCTCCTGGGAGCTGCCGCTCACCGGCGGCGGCGTCGAGCTGGTGCGCCGGGGCCGCGCGCTCTGGGAGATCCTGGAGGACGCGGGGGTCCCGACCACCATCTACCGGATGCCGATGAACTTCCCCCCGGTGGAGGCCGGCGGACAGTCGCTGTCGGGCATGGGGACGCCGGACGTGCTCGGCACATCCGGCACCTACGCGCTCTACACCGACTATCCGCCCACGAATGCGGACGACCTGTCGGGCGGGACCTTCCACCTGGTCGAGGTGGTCGATCACCGCGTGCAGGCGACGCTCGTCGGCCCCCCGAACACCTTCCGCCGCCTGCCCTCGGAGTCGGGCGCCGCCCGCCTCTCCGGAGTCGAGCCCGACTACGAGAATCCGGACCTCGCGATCGACTTCGAGGTCCTGGTCGACCCGGAGGCGCCGGCCGCGAAGATCGTCATCCAGGACGCCGAGGTGATCCTCAACGAAGGCGAGTGGAGCGACTGGGTCGGCGTCGAGTTCGAGGCCGTTCCCTTCGTCGCCGGCGTCGGCGCCGCGGCGCGCTTCTACCTGCAGGAGGTCCGCCCCGACTTCCGGCTCTACGTGACGCCGCTGCAGATCGATCCGGCCAACCCCGCCCTGCCGCTCTCGACCCCCGCGGACTGGGCAGGCGAGCTGAGCGCGGCGCTCGACCGCTTCTACACCCAGGAGCTCCCCGAGGACACCGACGCCTACCCGGACGGGGAGTTCTGGGAGCAGGCACGCTTCGTCTACGGCGAGCAGCGCCGCGCCCTCGACCATGCGCTCGCCGGCTTCGACGAGGGTTTCCTCTTCTTCTACTTCTCGAGCGTCGACCAGGGCAGCCACATGCTCCACCACTTCGGGGACGCCGAGCATCCGGCGTTCGTCGAGGACGATCTGCTGGCGGACGGGCTGGCCACGCTCTACGAGGAGATGGACGAGGCGCTCGGGCGGGTCGTCGAGTGGATCGGGGACGACGAGCGGACGACGCTCATCGTGATGTCGGACCACGGGTTCACGCCGTGGTACTGGACGGTGCAGCTCAACTCGTGGCTCGTCGACCAGGGCTACGTGGCGCTCCGGGACCCGTCCCGGCAGGGCCAGTCGCCCCTCTTCCTCAACGTCGACTGGAGCCGCACGACGGCCTACGCGCTCGGCCTCCAGGGCCTCTACGTCAACCTGGCCGGCCGCGAGGAGCAGGGCATCGTCGCGCCGGGGGCGGAGTACGAGGCGCTGCTCGACCGGCTGGAGGCCGATCTGCTGGCGATGGTCGACGAGCGCAACGGCCGGTCGCCCGTGTCTCTGGCCTACCGCTCGCGGGAGGAGCTTCGCGGCCCCTACGCCGACGAGGCGCCCGACATCGTAGTCGGCTACAGCCGCGGCTACCGGTCGTCGTGGGAGAGCCCCCTCGGCGAGTTCCCGCACGAGATCTTCGGGGACAACGACGAGGCCTGGAGCGGCGACCACCAGAACGACTACCGGCTCGTCCCGGGCGTGCTCCTCACCAATCGCGAGATCGCTCTCGCCGAGCCGGCGCTCTACGACGTCACCGTCGCCGTGCTCGACGAGTTCGGCCTCCCGCCGCAGCCCGAGATGATCGGCGAGGACGCCATCGGACACTGAACCCAAGGCCGGAGACAACCATCCCAGGGAGACGTTCGATGTTCGGTTCCAGGGTGAAGATCGACAAGGCGCTGCTCGACAAGGCCAAGCGCTACGCCGGCATCGCCGGCTACGCAAACGTCGACGAGTTCATCGCCCACGCGTTGGAGAAGGAGATCGCCAAGCTCGAGGACGCGGACTCAGAGGACGAAATCCGCAAGCGTCTCAAGGGACTCGGCTACATTTCCTGAACGGGAGACTTGCACGCGTGGTCACTTCGCAACGCGACGCAGTCGCAGTCGCCTCGTAGCCGGATTGCAGTCGTGGTCACCCTCATCGACGCGGTCAACCGGGGTCTGACGCCCCTCTTCGACCTGCTCTGCTGGCCGTTCCGCTCGCTGCCGCCCATCTGGGCGATGCTGGTCATCTCCTGCCTGAGCGGCGTCGCCATGGTCTGGATCTTCGGGAGGACGTCGGATCAGAGCCGCATCCGGCACCTGCGCGAGCAGATCCGGGGCAACCTGATCGGCGTGCGGCTGTTCCAGCGCGACGTGGGCGTCATCCTGCGCCTGCAGCGTCGCATCTTCGGCGATACGTTCCGCTACATGCGGCTTGCGCTCGTCCCGATGGTCGTGATGCTCGTCCCCGTGCTGCTGATCATGACCCAGCTCAACCTGCGCTTCGCGGTCCAGCCGCTCGCGCCCGGCGAGACGGTAGTGGTCAAGGCCTTCGTCCGCGACGCGGAACTCCTCGACGGCCCGGCACGCATCGAGGCCGCGGCCGGCGTCACGGTCGAAACCCCGGCCGTGCGCATGGCGGCGGCGGGCGAGGTGGCCTGGCGCATTCGGGCGAACGCCCCCGGCGAGCACCGCCTCGTCGTGCACGTCGGAAACGCATCGGTCGAGGCGCACCTGGTCGCCGGCGAGGGCTGGGGCGCCGTTCCGGACCGGCGCACCGGCCGGGGCGTCATCGACACCCTGCTGTACCCCGGCCAGCCGCCCATCGCCGGCGACCACGCCATCGAGGCGGTGGAGATCGGCTACGCCGCACTCGACATGCGGGCCCTCGGCTGGCCCGTGCACTGGCTGGTCGCGTTCTTCGTCCTGTCGATCGCGTTCGGCTACGCGCTCAAGAGCCCACTGGGAGTCGAGTTGTGATCTTCCCCGCTGGTAGAGACCATCCTGGTTTCCGCCTCCCGTCGCCGATGGCGAAGTCGGGAACGAAGTCCAACCCCGGTCGATAGACCTTCAGCACTGGCAGTCCAGCGCGAACGCCACCACGAGGTTGCCTCGGGGGAACCTCTCGGAACCATTTCGCAATCGGCGGACCGCCCGGCGAGCTTCGAACTGGACAGCTACATACTGTACGCCGCCGACCGCGTATGACGTCGCGACACCAGTCGGCCGAGTGGGGTTCAAACTGTATTCCCAGAGCATTTCACCCGACCGTGCGTCGAAGGCCATGAAGTCCCCGACAGCATCGAAGAAGACCAGTTCACCGGCCGTCGCCAGCACGGAACCACCGCGGACGGGAAACTCCTGTGTCCAAGCCCGTCGACCCGTATCCAGATCCCACGCCTGCAGCTCACCGACATGATCTGCGCCTTCACGCATGAACTCCTCAGCGGCCGCGCCGAAGTAGGGTTGACCGGCCTCGTACTCGACGGCCAACCCCTCCATGACCGAGCACAGGTTGTTGGCCGCGGAGACATAGAGCAGCCCGGTCTGGGGACTGAATGCCTCCGGCCACCAGTTTCTCGCTCCCCCAGCCGCCGGGCAGAACTGCACGCGCTTCCCTATACCCGGTACGCGCGCCAAGTCATAGGCGGGCCTTCCGCTGAACGGGTCGACGCCCGCAAAAACATCCTGGTGCACGAAGGGCCGACCTTCCATGAAACGCATGCTGTCGGGTCCCCGTTCAAGCACCCACAGGTAGCCGTTTCGACCCGGATGCACCAGGGCCCCTACACGTTGCGGGCCGCGTTCCAGATCAATGAGCAACGGCGCGCTTGCCTCGTCCCAGTCCCAAGACCCGTTCCAGTGGTACTGGTGGTACGCCTCGATCTCACCGCTGTCGGCGTCAAGAGCCAGCGTGGAGTTCGTGTAGAGGTTGTCCCCCGGGCGTGCATCCCCCGTCCACGGGCTGCCGTTGCCAACCCCCCAGTAGGTGAGATTGAGCGCAGGATCGTGATGTAGTACGTGCTTCGGTAGTCCGCGATGGTCCGTGTCCAAACCACCTGCCCCGTCGTCGCCTCAAGAGCAGTCCCATGGCCATCCGAAAACGCGTCGGGAATCCGGGAGAAACCGCCCGCTCAATTTGTCGCGAGTATCTCCTATCGCTCCCCATACGTCAGCTCCTATTGGTGCGCCCGCCCTTGCCTCGTGGCCGGTGTCGTCGCCCGTGGCAGAACTCTCGCGTCCCCTTTCGCCGGCGTCCACAAGGAGACGAACGGACCGGTGTCCATGTTTTGCGGCCCGTTTCGTCATATTCTGGACGACAGTTCTTCAAGGGTTGAATGCCGCTCAGCGACGACGATGAAACCAAGCCGGTCCGAGTCCGGGAGGGGTCGGAGCGCCACCGGCGCGCCACCGAAGAGCCGGGCGCCCAGACCGGCGACCACACCGCGGAATACGGACTCGGCGTCGTCCGTCCTCGGGGCGGCCGAGCGGTCGTTGGCGACTACCGCGAGCTCGTTCCCCCGGAACTCGGCGCCGCCGCGCGCCAACTCCGAGGTGTCCTGCTTCAAGCGTTGCGCCGCGCTGAGGAGCACCCCGGCGCTGGCGGCCAGCCGCTCCGCAAGCGGTCCGTCCAGCGGCTGCTTGCGCGTGTAGACGAGACCCAGCCGGCCGTCGGCGTCGTCGAGGGCGTAGTTGCCCTCGTGCGCTACCAGCACCACCCGGGGGCCACCCGTGAGGTGCGTGTAGTCGGCGACGTCGATGAGCAGCCCGGGCACGGCGCCCTGCTGGATCCAGCGGTGGAAGATCTCGATGCAGGCGCGCGGCGCGAGTGCGCTGCCCGGAGCGAGGTACAGCTTCACGGCGATGCGCTGCAGCCGGTCGATTGCGTGCTCCATCGGACTCACGGCGCGACGGCGGCCGGTGACGGCGCGAACCCGGCGGCGGGGCGTGCGGCCAGGCGCGCCTGGCAGGCGTGGCTCGCCTCGAGGAAGAGCTGCGCCTCCTCGATGAGCTGCCGGGCCGCCTCCGCGGTGCCGGCGGGGCCGCCCTCGTGGCGGCGGAACAGGTACATGGCGAACTTGCCGCTCGCGTACTTGTCGAAGAAGACCTGCGTGTCGAAGAAGCGGGTGCGGAACTCGCGGACGATATCGGCGGGGTCGTCGCCGACGTCGATGACCTCCGCCTTCACCAGCCCCTTCGCAGCGAGGAGCATCCCGCGGTACGCGCGGTCGTCGGCAGCGTCGACGCGTCCCGCCTCGAGCTCGAGCTGCGCCTCGAAGATCTGGGCCTCGGCCGCCGCGAGGTCGAACTCGGTCAGCGAGACCACCTCGCCCGCGCACTCGCCGACGCCCATGTCGCCGAGCGTGAACTCGCGCGGATCCCCCCAATCCGAGTAGAAGGCGCGGCCTCCGGCCGCCTCGTCGCCGCGGGCGGGGACGGGCACCAGGTCCTCCAGCATCGCCTTGAGCTCGCGCTTGCCGATGCGCCGCGTGAACGCCTGGAAGGACTCCGTCCCCTGGCGTTGGGCAACGAAGCGGGCCGTGATCCGCTCGACCACCTCGGGAATCCGTTTCGACGGAATCGCGCCCGAGGCCAATCCGTAGGAAGCGGCATTCTCCGTCCACTGGCCGCCGAGCACCACCTGGAAGTGCGGCACCGTGTAGCCGTCGATCGTCCGGCTGACGCCGTAGAAGCCGAGGTCCGCGATGTGGTGCTGGCCGCACGAGTTGAAGCAGCCGCTCGTCTTGATGCGCAGGCCCTCCACCGCCGGGTCCGGCGACGCCGCGGCACTCAGCCGCTCCCGCAGCTCCGCCGCGAGCCCGCGGGACGAGGCGATGCCGAGCTTGCACGTGTCGGTGCCGGGGCAGGCGGTGATGTCGGCGATGGTGCCGGCGCCGGGCTCGGCGAGCCCGATCTCGGCGAGGTCGCCGTGAAGGTCGGGCAGGTCGGCGGCGCTCACCCAGCGCAGCACGATGTTCTGCTCGACGGTCGTCCGGACCATGTCGCCGACGTAACGGCGGGCCACCGCGGCCAACCCGCGCATCTGGCGCGAGGTGAGGTCCCCGAGCGGCAGGGCCACGGTCACGGTTGCGTAGCCGGTCTGCCGTTGCTCGTAGACGTTGGTGCGCGCCCAGGCCCCGAAGCCATCGCGGCCGGGGCCGTCCGCGGGGCTTCCGTCGAGCGGCGCCGGCGGCCGGAGCGGGCTTTCGGACTCGCCCGGTGCGGCGGCGACGTGCGCGTCCCACCGTGCGTCGTCGGGCAGCGATGCCCGCTCCTCGAGCACGAGGCGCTTGAACTCGTCGAGCCCGAGCTGGGCGACGAGGAACTTGATGCGCGCGCGGGCGCGGTTGCGCTTCTCGCCCAGGCGGGCGAAGACGCGCGCGATGGCCTGGGCCAACGGGAGGAGCTCCTCCACCGGCAGAAACGCGTCGAACAGCTTCGCCTGGTGCGGCACGGCCCCGAGTCCGCCGCCCACGTAGGTCTCGAAGCCGCGCTCGACGCGGCCGTCCACGGTCCGGGTGACCGCGACGAGTCCGAGATCGTGCATCGAAACCAGCCCGCAGGCGTGCTCGCGGCAGCCCGAGAACGCCACCTTGAACTTGCGCCCGAAGTCCTGCGCGTCGGGATGGCCGAGCAGGAATCGCATGCACGCCTTGGCGTAGGGCGTCACGTCGAACGTCTCGTCGCGGCAGACGCCGGCCAGGGGACACGCGGTCACGTTGCGCACGGTGTTGCCGCACGCCTCGCGCGTCGTGATGCCGACCGCCCCGAGCCGGCGCATCAGGTCGGGCGTGTCGTCGAGGTGGACGAAATGAAGCTGGACGTCCTGGCGCGTCGTGATGTGGCAGACGCCGTCGCTGTACTCCTCGGCGAGGTCGGCGAGCGCGTCCATCTGGTCCGCCGTGAGGCCGCCGAAGGGGATCTTGATCCGCTGCATCCCCGGCGCGTCCCAGACCGTCTCCGGACCCTTGGTCAGGCCGTTCGAAGGATAGGGAAGCTGCTTCGCGCCGGTCCCGTCGTTGCGCTGCCCGTTGTCGTACCGCTGGCCGTAGACCCCTCGCCGGAGGCGCGTCTCGTCGAGCTTCCCCTGCCGCCGCAGGTCGATCTGTCGCTCGAAGGTATCGATCTCGTCCGCCAGCTCGCCGGGCATCCGGTCCGCCAACGCTGCTTTCCAGCTCACTTCACACCTCCGGGGGGCGCTCGCCGCCCGGCCAGGAGTCGGCGCCGCACGACGTGTGCGGCAGGACTTGGCGACAGCGCGGACTCCCCAACGCGCCCGTCAGGGCGCGCAGCGTCCCAGCGCCGGCGCCGCGAAAGTCTCGGCGGCGCGAGACTCCTGCGCCAGAGCGCCCAGACCCACGACGTCGCCGATCACGATCGTTCCCGGCGCGTCGCCGCTCTCCAGCGGCGCAGCGCCGAGACCATCCAGCCGTCCGATCCACTGCTGCATCTCGGGTCGCGACGCCGCCAGAACGATTGCGGCCGGGGTGTCCCGTCGCCACCCGGCCTCCAGCAGAGTGGCGGCGACGCGGGCGCGGGCGCGCAGGCCCATCAGCACCACGACGGTCACCCCATTGGGAGCCAGCGACTCGACGATGGGACGGAACGACGCGTCCGCGTGTCCGGACACGGCCACGAACCCCGTGGCGAGACCGCGGTGGGTGATCGGGATGCCCGCCGCCTGCGGGGCCGCCACGACGCTGGTCACCCCGGGGACCACCTCGAACGGCACGCCGGCGGCGCGGAGCGCCAGCGCCTCCTCGCCGCCGCGCCCGAGCACGAACGGATCGCCGCACTTGAGCCGGACGACCCGCTTCCCCTGACGCGCCCCGCGAATGAGCAGGCGGTGGATCGTCTCCTGCGTCACGGCCTTCCGTCCGGCGCGCTTCCCGACGCGGAAGCGCTGGGCGCGCGGCGCCGCGGCCACCACCTCCGGCGGCACCAGGGCGTCGTAGAGAACAAGGTCCGCCGCTTCGAGGCGGCGGGCGGCCCGTAGGGTCAGCAGCTCGGGGTCGCCGGGCCCGGCGCCCACGAGGGAGACGAAGCCGCCACGGATCGTTGCCGTCATGCTCGGGAACCACCGGCCGGCCGCGGCCGGCTGTCGTGCAGGCGAACGAGCGCGTCGAGCAACTGCGGCCGGCGCTCCGGCAGGGGCACGCCCGTGCGGCGCCACTCGCTCCGCAGGCGGTCCGCCTCGGCCAGCCAGCGCTCGACCTGCTCGGCGGGCAGCAACGCGTCGAGCGCCTGCCGCAGGAGCCCGGCGAGGGCCGGAGCCCGCCCGTCCGTGGAAATGGCCACCGTCAGGCCGGAGCGCCGCACCACGCCGCCCAGGTACAGGCTCGCGTTCGGTGGATCGTCGACCGCGTTCACGAACAGGCGGCGCTCGCCGGCCGCCTCGGAGACCTGCCGGTTCACCGCCGGCGGCGCGGCGGCGACGACCAGCCACGCGCCGTCGAGGTCGCGCGCCTCGAACGGGCGCCGG
>MKWU01001801.1_pt1 | contig 35209 bp, 28 predicted proteins | sample 809101 | NCBI WGS metagenome assembly MKWU01 (sample SAMN05860141, study PRJNA318959) | sponge metagenome | host: Aplysina aerophoba | place: Slovenia: Piran, Adriatic Sea, Gulf of Piran | collected 2013-05-07
GAAAGAACGGCTTGAACCGGCGCCATTTCCTTGCGTCCGCGGCTGCGGCGACGACGGCGGTATCGGCGCTGTCGGCTCCGGCGGTGCTCGCGCAGGGGCGCCCGCGCGTCGTGGTCGTGGGCGGCGGTGCGGGCGGCGCGACGGCTGCGCGCTACATCGCCAAGGATTCGGATGGCGCCATCGATGTGACGCTCGTGGAGCCGAGCCGCGCCTACTACACCTGCTTCTTCTCGAACCTCTATATCGGCGGCTTCCGCGAGTACGCGTCGATCGGTCACAGCTATGGCGACCTGGCCGCGAATCACGGGATCAACGTGGTGCACGACTGGGCGGTCTCCGTCGACCGCGACGCGCGCAGCGTGGGGCTCGCGGGCGGGGGCAGCCTCGCTTACGACCGCCTCGTCCTCTCGCCGGGCATCGACTTCCGCGACGGCTCCGTTCCCGGATGGGACCTGTCGCAACAGAACCGCATGCCGCACGCCTACAAGGCGGGCTCGCAGACCCAGCTGCTCAAGGCGCAGATCGAGGCCATGCCGGAAGGCGGCACCTATTGCATGGTGGCGCCGCCCAATCCGTTCCGCTGCCCGCCGGGCCCCTACGAGCGCATCTCGATGGTGGCCCACGTGCTGAAGCAGTCGAACCCGACGGCCAAGATCCTGATCGTCGACCCCAAGGCGAAGTTCTCCAAGCAGGGGCTGTTCGAGGAAGGCTGGCAGCGCCACTATCCCGGCATGGTCGAGCGCGTCGGCCCGGACTTCGGCGGCGACAAGGTCGAGGTGCGGCCCGAGGCCATGGAGGTGGTGATCGACGGCGAGGTGACGAAGGTGGATGTCTGCAACGTCATCCCCGCACAGCAGGCGGGGCGCATCGCCGCAGTCGCGGGCATCACCAACGAGGCCGGCTGGGCGCCGATCGTGCCGCACACCATGCAGAGCAGGGCGGACGAGAACATCCACGTGCTGGGCGACGCGGCACACCAGGGCGACATGCCGAAGTCGGGCTTCTCGGCCAACAGCCAGGCGAAGGCCTGCGCCATGGCGGTGCGCGGGGCGCTTACCGACTCCTCGGTATTCCCGCCGCGCTTCTCCAACACCTGCTGGTCGCTCATCGCCACCGATGACGGCGTCAAGGTCGGCGCCACCTACGAGGCGACCGACGAGAAGATCGCCAAGACCGACGGCTTCATTTCCAAGACCGGGGAGAGCGCGGAGCTGCGCAAGGCGACCTACGAGGAGTCGCTCGGCTGGTACGCCGCCATTTCCGGCGACATGTTCAGCTGAGCCCTTCCACGCCGTGCTAGAGCGCGTCCGTCTCTGACGGACGCGCGACAGGCCGCGACCGCGGCCCGCCGCCTCGCGGCGCCCCCCCGGAGGGGCCGGCCAGAGGCCGGCTGCCGTGAGCGACAAACTGCTAAAGCGGTTCCGTGCCCAACGGAATCGCTTTAGCGCCCGGCCAGAAGCACGCCTGTGGCCCTCGCGCTCGCTGCCATGGCGGCGAGCGCGAGCAGGGCGGCAAGGCTCGCGGTCGAGACGCCGGAGAGACCGGCGCCCACCGTGCAGCCGCCCGCCAGCACGCCGCCCACGCCCATCATCACGGCGCCGGCGAGGTAGCGCCCGGTCTGCCGTGGCCCCTCCAGGCTCTGCCAGCGGAACTCGCCGGCCGCCAGCGCCGCAGCCAGGCTGCCGAGAAGAACGCCCGCCGCGAGGCCTGTGCCGAAGCCGGCCGGAATCGAGGTCGCCGCCACGGCCCAGAAGAGCGTGTCCGCCATCGGTCCCGTGAAGCCCATCGACGCCACGGGGATGGGGTCGAAGTCGTCCAGCAGCACGAACCCCGTGCCGATCCAGCCGAGCGGCACCAGCAGCCCGATCGCGCCCGCCATCGTCAGGTGCGAGATCCGCGCACGGGAGAGGAGCGCGAACAGAAAAGCGGCGCCCGCAATGACCAGTGGCCAGACCTCGCCCCCGGGCCAGGCCGAGAGCGCGGACACCGCGCCGCCGGGAAGAGTCGCATCGCCCACCGCCTCGCGGATCGGCGCCAGCGCTCCCTTCATCACTGCATGGGCGGTGACGGCGAAGACGATCAGCACGAGCAGGGCGCGCAGATTGCCGGTGCCGACCAGCACCGTGAGGCGCGAGACGCAGCCCCCCGTCAGCACCATGCCGGCGCCGAAGAGCGCGCCGCCCAGCAGCACGGAGGCGACCGGCAGGTCGGCCGCGAGAAAGCGGTGCGCCTCGAAGGAGATCAGGTCGAGCGCGACCGCGAGCCGGGTGCCGGCGATCGCCGTCGCCAGCGCCATGACCCAGGTGCCGAGCGCCGGCAGGCAGTCGCGCCACGCGCCCACCAGGCTGCGGCGCAGGCAGAAGGCGCTGCGCTGCGCCAGCGCGCCGTATGCCAGGCCCAGCACCAGCCCCAGCAGCACCGACGCCGTGACCGGCGTCAGTTCCTCGAACCCGAACTCCTCGAACATGGGGAAGCGCCTCCTCCCGGCCGGGGCCCGTCGGGGCATCCTCACCGACGGTTGAGTTCACGGCCGTTCTGGGCTATCTCCAGTGGGCCGCGTCCCCATCGTCTAGTGGCCTAGGACACCGGCCTCTCACGCCGGAAACGGGGGTTCGAGTCCCCCTGGGGACGCCATCTATTCCGATTTTCTCCCGCTTGTCACGGGCTTGGGCCCGCTGGCCCTTCTTCGCCCCCCGCATCCCGCCCGCCGCTTTGGCGCATAATCCCGCCGCCGCTCACCTGCCACGCTCGATAGCGCTAGGCGGCCGAGAGGGACTGCAACTCTCCGTTTTGTTCGCGGGCTACCTCGCGAACGGTCTCGGCAAAGCAGCGGAATGCGGGAAAGTCCCGGGCCGAAGAGCGCGAGACGATGCCGGCGCGAAAACGAGCTCTGCCGAACTCGATTGGCAGGGGCCTGAGGCGGGGTTCAGGGAGCCTGTGCAGGTAGGTGACCGGGAGCCTGGAGAGATAAGGGCCCGTGCCCATCAGAGCCAGACCGGCAGGGCCGGCGCGGACGACGATGCGCACGCGTTTCCCCGATTTGGCGAAGATTTGGCTGAGAAGCTCCGCAAGTGACGACCGCTCGTCGTCATCATGCGTCCTTGCAGGCGCTTCGCAATCGATCCAGGGCCAGTCCGCCAATGAGTCGCAAGTCATCTCGCCGCTGTGAATCGGGTGATCGACGCGGGCAACGATGCTCCACGTCATGTTGAGAAAACACTCGCGTCGCAGGAATGCCGGAAGGTGCCTTTCCGCGTCGATGCGACCGCAATGGAGGTCGCTTTCGCCGTTTATCAGCAGCCGGATGCCCTCGAGAAAGGTCATGGCATGCAGCCTCAGACCGACATCGGGAAATGCGTCATGAAACCTGGCGACGGCCTCCGGCATGATCGCCTGCATCCATGTCAGACCTGCCGTGACCCGCAGGCCGGCCGAATGGGCCGACAGCGCTGACTTGATCCTTCCTTCGGCGGTCTCGATCTCGCGCAGGACGTGACGAGCCTGCTCGGCGACCGTGGCGCCGAATTCGGTGAGACGGACGCCTGTCGGGAGCCGTTCGAAGAGCTTTCCGCCGGATGCCGTCTCGAGCCGGGCGATGGCCCGCGACAGGGCCGGCTGGGTCATCGCGATGCGGTCGGCAGCGCCCACAACCGTGCCGGTCTCCGCAACGGCGAGAAATTTCTTCAGATCGCTGCGTTTCTCGAACATGCCTGATATCTGCATCGCTAACCCTGAGGGGAGCGCGTCCTAATAATGTAGGCATCGGACCTGGGCGTTTAAGGTTGCAACTGCACTAATTGCCAAATTACGTGAACTCGTGAATGCGTGCTGTCCCTATAAGAGAAAGTTTTCCGTCCTATTAGTTTTCCTTGGACATCAGGACACGAAGTGAGGAGATCGTCATATTGTAACATTACAAATCGATGCACTTGAGGCATGAAATATTCTTGAACGGCATTTCCGCAGGAGTTGTTACGCCGGTAGTTCCGGACTCCAAACTTTTCGCCGTGTGGAGTCTTTTCTATGCCCAAATCCGATGCTCGCATGCACTTGGCGGACGAGAAGCGCAGCGGCGCGAGCCCGCCAACCACGACATCGCGCCGGAACACCAGGTCGGGCTCCGGATCGACGCCCGCTTCTAGCCCGCAGACCAAGGGCATCGCCGAGCGCTTCCGCAAGACGGTGCTGAACGAGTTCTATCGCGTCGCGTTCCGCAAGAGGATCTACGCCTCGATCGAGGAGCTGCAAGACGACCTGGATGTCTGGATGCGCGAGTACAACACCCAGAGGCCGCACGCGGCGCTCGGCGGGCGAACCCCGGCCGAGGCCTACCGGGGCGATATGATGGACAAGCTGCTCCGCGCCTTCCCTACATCCCCACAGGCGCAGCAGCAGCAAGATCGATTCAAGGGGATTCTGGCGGCCTGAGAAACAACCGGAATACACTTTAGCTCAGCCGTCAGGCTGTCCGACGAACCGAGGCCACCGCCTACGGACGGCCTGGCTGGGGCATGCGGTAGCCGACGCCACGCTCCGTCAGGATATAGGCCGGTTCGTTCGCATCGTCACCCAGTTTGCGGCGGAGGCTCATGACGAGCGTGCGCAACGCATTCCTGGCGTCGCGGTCGTCTTGCTTTCCCCACACCTGGCGCAGCAGGGTTTCGTAGGTCGGCACCCGCCCCGCAGTGAGTGAGAGCGCGCGCAAGAGCTCGTATTCGCTGGCGGTCAGCTCCACAGGGCGGCCGGACACGCTGACCCGGCGCTCGTCATAGTGGATGGCAAGCTCACCGATGACGAAGGGCTCGGGCTCGGCGCGGCGGCGCAGCGCGGCACGGATCCGCGCCGTCAGCTCCGTCGTCGAGAAGGGCTTGACGATGTAGTCGTCGGCGCCCGCCTCCAGCGCCTTCGCAATCGTCTCGTCGCGGCCGTAAGCCGAGATGAAGATCACCGGCAAATCGCCGATCTCCGGAATTCTATCCATCAGCTCGATTCCGTCGGTCTCGGGCAGGATCAGGTCGAGGACCACCAGCTGCGGCCTCTCGGTCCTGATGATGTGGGCAACTTCCCGATGGTCGCCAGTCACGAGAGGGTCGTAGCCGGCAGCCGACAGGGCGTCGCGCACGTAGCGCAGCGCCTGGGGATCGTCGTCGACGACAAGGATGCGGGACTTTTCCGTATGGTCGCGATGCGGAGACCGGGGGCTCCCGGCAGAAGCAGGCGCGGCGCTCGCGTCTTCGGCCACCGGAAGGACGAAGGTGAGACGTGTCCCTTGCCCGATCCCGCCGCTCTCGGCCCAAATGCGCCCGCCGTGCGCTTCCACCAGGCCCTTGCAGATGGCGAGCCCCAGCCCTGTGCCCGAGAGTCCGCGTTCGCGATCGCCGGCGCCGGTATTATATTTCTGGAACAGCTGCGGTAGCCGCTCCAGCGCCACGCCCCGGCCCTCGTCGGAGACCGAGACCGCGACGTGTATGCCGTCGCGCGAAGCCGCGACCCGGATCGGGGAGGATATGGGTGCGTGCCGCGCGGCGTTGGCGAGGAGGTTGTTCAGCACCTGCACGATGCGCCGCCGGTCGGCCATCACCGGGGGTAACGCCGGCGGGAAGTCGATGAGAACGGTGTGCCGCCCGCCCCCGCTCACGAAGGTGTTGCGCGCCTGATCCACCAGGGCCGCCAGTTCCGAGGGCTCGGGTGAGACCGAGAGCGTGCCGGTATCGATGCGTCCGGCATCGAGCAGGTCGCCGATGAGGCCGCGCATGTGATCGGCCTGGTCGGCGATGAGCCGGTGGAACTCGCGCATCTCCGCCCGGTCGAGGTCCAAGGCGGTCTCCAGCAGCATGGCGGCCGAGCCCTTGATCGAGGTCAGCGGCGCGCGTAGCTCGTGGCTCACCATGCTCAGGAACTCCGCCCGCAAGCGCTCGAGTTCCTGGATCGGCGCAAGGTCCTGCATGGTGACGATGACCGACACCAATTTTCTGTCCGCAGAACGGACCGGCGTCGCGTTGACCAGAATTGTGGCGTTGCGACCGTCGGGGGCCGAGACCACGATTTCCTCACCGCGCACCGTCTCGGCGCTCTGCAGCATATCCGCCAAGGGGTATTGGCCGAGGTCGATCTCGCGTCCGTCGGCGCGACGGCAGATGAGCACCTCGAGCAAGTGCTGGGTCGTGCGACCCGGCGTGCGTAGCCCCTCGACGATGCGCTTGGCTTCCTGGTTGATCGAGAGCACGCCGCCGCTCGCGGCATCGAAAACCACCACACCGTTCGGCGAGCTCTCGACCAGGGCCTCGAGTTCGGCCTGTGAGTTCTCGGCGGCGCTCTGCGAGTGGGCGCGGGCGTCTTCGGCACCCGGCCGGGATTTGCGTTCGAGCGGCGCCTCGATCTCCTGCTCTGGCTCATTCTCGCTGTTCACCGGTCAATCCTCCTCCTTCATACCGGCCGGTTTTCGGTCCAGGCAGCCGTCGAAACGATGGGACGAAGCGGTGAGGAAAGCGCAGCACCGTCCGATCCCCATCGGTCCCTACCGAATTGTTTGGCCTAAAATCATCTAAATCTCACGTAACTTCTCCATATTCTTACACACACATTACATACTATCCGCTAACCTTCAAGCAGTTCTTTTCGCGTTGTGATTGTTGGCCGAGGGCGCAGCGGAGTGCCTTGAGAGCCTCCGGGGTGAGGCGGGGTCATGCGGTCAGGGAGTCGGAAGACCATGGTCGGGACGTCAGGGTTCAATCGTGTGACGGGTCCGTTCGCGACCCGACGATTCCGTTCGGGGCATGGTCAAGAGGCCTGGCTTGCCCGCAATGCGGGCCGTCTTGGTGGTCACTCGCATGACGGTCGCTGACCGGCACGGATCTCAAGAGGATGCGCTGAGGCAGTCTGCCAACGGCGACGGCCAGGCGGCGGAGAGCGCAGGGTCGGAGGGATTCCTCCGCTTCATCGAGGTCAAGAAGAGCTACGACCGCAAGACGCTGGTCGTGAAGGGCTTTGACCTGGATGTCGCCAAGGGAGAGTTCATCACGCTGCTGGGCCCGTCCGGGTCGGGCAAGACGACGGTTCTCATGTTGCTGGCCGGCTTCGAGAGCGTGACCGGCGGCGACATCCTGCTCCGCGGCGCCCCTATCACGCGCACCGCACCCAACAAGCGCAACATCGGCATCGTCTTCCAGAATTACGCGCTGTTTCCGCACATGACGGTGGCGGAGAACCTCGCCTATCCCCTGAAGGCCAGAAAGGTCGCCCGAAATACCATCAAGACGAAAGTCGAAGAGTACCTGTCTCTTGTGGAACTCGATGAATTTGGAAACCGGCACCCGTCCCAACTCTCAGGCGGCCAGCGCCAGCGGGTTGCGCTCGCGCGGGCGCTCATCTTCGAACCGTCCCTGGTTTTGATGGACGAGCCGCTGGGTGCGCTGGACAAGAAATTGCGAGAGCAAATGCAGTTCGAGATCACCCGGCTGCACCAACAGTTGGGGTTCACCGTCATCTACGTGACCCACGATCAGACCGAAGCGCTCACGATGTCGGATCGTATCGCCGTGTTCAACGACGGTGTCGTCCAGCAGTGTGCAACGCCCGACGAGCTCTACGAGCGTCCCGGTAACGCCTTCGTCGCCGACTTCATCGGCGAGAACAACATGGTGCCGGGCAAGGTTGTCGCCGTTGAAGATCGCGCAGTGCGTGTGTCGATCTCGGGCGAGCAGACCGTCGTCACCCAGGTCGCAGACACCAGTGAGATCGGCTCAGCCTGCATCGTATCTGTGCGGCCGGAGAAGATTTTTCTCGACGCAGGCGATCCCCATGAAAACGAAATCTGGGCGCGCTTCATTGTCAGACACTATGTCGGGGATTTCATTCGTTACTACTTCGAACTGCATGATGGAACGGAATTAACCGTGAAAGTATTGAACGACATAACGGCACCGAAGTTCCAGAACGGTGAGCGCGCTCGCCTGATGTGGCAGCAAAGAGACTGCTTCGCCTTCCACACGAAGCAATGAGGACAGGGGATGTTATGTCAGAGCCCGGTCATGTGTCTTGACCGCAAACAAGAGGAGAATGAGGGATGAAAAAGATGAAAACTCTGCTGGCTCTTGCGGCAGTGCTGGCCATAGGGGCCGCGCCCGCAGCGGCGCGTGACCTGACGGCCGTATCGTTCGGCGGCGCTTACGGCGCGGCACAGAAGGAGCACATGGTCGATCCCTACATCGCGGCGACGGGGAACAACGTGCTCTTCGAGGACTATTCCGGCGGCATCGCCGAGATCAAGGCGCAGGTGGAAGCCGGAAACATCCAGTGGGATGTCGTCGATATCGAGGTGATCGACCTGGAGAGGGCCTGCTCCGAGGGCCTGCTCGAGATCGTCCCCCGCGACATCCTGCCGCCCGGCGATGACGGCACGCCGGCCGAGGAGGACTTCTTCGAGGAGGCGCTCGCCAATGAATGCGGCGTCGGCGTGATCTTCTGGACCATCATCTACGCCTACAACACCGAGACGATCCAGGGCGGCACGCCCAGCACGATCCAGGACTTCTTCGATACCGAGACCTTCCCCGGCAAGCGGGCCATGCGGAAGCGGCCGCAGGTCAACCTCGAGTGGGCCCTGATCGCCGACGGCGTGCCGCGCGATCAGGTCTACGAGACGCTGGCGACAGACGAAGGCCAGGCGCGGGCCTTCGCCAAGCTCGATACCATCGGGGACGATCTCATCTGGTACGAGTCCTGGTCGCAGGCGCCCCAGCTCCTGAACGACGGCGGGGCGGTCCTGGTGCAGTCGGCCAACGGCCGCATCTTCAAGGACATCCAGGACCATGACCGTCCCTTCGTCATGGTCTGGGACAGCCACATCTTCGACCTCGACGTGTGGTCGGTGGTGAAGGGCTCGCCCAACCTGGAGCAGGCGATGGACTTCGTGAAGTTCGCGACCGGCACGGTGCCGCTTTCCGGCATGCAGGACGTGGCCTACGGGCCGACGCGGCGCTCGGCAGCAGCGCTCGTCGATCCTGCGGTGATCAACGATCTGCCGACTGCGCATATCGACATAGGGTTGAAGGCTGACGGCATATTCTGGGCCGATTTCGGCGAATCCCTTGGCGAGAAGTTCAACGAGTGGCTGCTGCAGTAGCCGCTCCATAGCAAGGACGGCGCCGGCCATTCGCCCGGCGCCGTCCTCCGCCTTCCAGCCTAGATGAGTGAGACCGCGCTCGAGCCGGCGGCCGCGCCAGGCGCCCGCGGCCTGACTCAGGAAGAAGCGCGGGTTGCGTCCCGGGCGCTGAACCGCCGGTGCCTGATCGCGTTGGCGCTGGTGCTGCCGTTGCTGGCCTTCGTCGCCTTTGCCTTCTTCGCCCCGGTCGCGACCATGCTGCACCGCAGCGTCCACAACCCGACGGTGGTGGAGCTGATCCCCGGCACCCTGGAGGTCCTGCAGGGCTGGAGCGGCGAAGGCACGCCGCCGGACGCCGTGCTGACCTCCATGGCGATCGATCTCAAGCGCCTCGCCAACGACCGAACCTCGGGCAAGCTCGCCGAAGAGCTCAACCGCGGCCTTCCGGGCACATCGAGCGTGGTGAAGTCGACCGCCCGCAAGATGCGCCGCGTCGCGGACGAAGAGCTCGCGGCCGATGGCGCCGCCCTTCTGCTCGCCGCCCACAAGAAATGGGCGGACCCCGTGCTCTGGTCCACCATGCGCGAGGTCGGCCGCAGCTACTCCGAGCGCAATTTCCTGACCGCGCTCGACCTCGAACGAGGCCCGTCGGGCGGCATCCAGCAGCGCGAATCCGCGCGCATCTATATCCAGCTTTATCTCAAGACGCTGAAGATCGCGCTGATCATCACCGTGCTCACGCTCGTCCTGGGCTATCCCCTTGCCTACGTGATTGCGGGCCTGCCGGCGAAGGCTGCCGGCATCCTGTTGATCTTCGTCCTGCTGCCCTTCTGGACGTCGCTCCTGGTCAGAACGACATCGTGGATCGCCCTCCTTCAGACGAACGGTGTGGTCAATTCCTTCCTCATGGGGATCGGTTTGACCGAAGAACCTTTCGAGATGATGTACACGGAATTCGCGACGATCGTGGCGATGACGCATATCTTGTTGCCCTTCATGGTGCTGCCGCTTTACAGCGTCATGAAGGGAATTGACCGGAGCTACATGCGTGCCGCCCTATCCTTGGGCTCCGGGCCGATCGCCGCATTCATCCGGGTCTATTTCCCGATGACTCTTCCGGGCCTGTCGGCCGGCGCGCTTCTGGTTTTCATCATTTCGGTCGGCTACTACATCACGCCCGCCCTGGTCGGCGGGACCGACGGCCAGATGATCTCGAACATCATCGCCTTCCACATGCAGCAGTCGAACAACTGGGAGCTCGCGGCCGCGCTCGGCGCGCTTCTGCTCTTCGTGATCATCGTCCTTTACTGGCTCTACGACCGTCTCGTCGGGGCCAAGAACATCAAGCTCGGCTGAACCGTGGCAAGCTTCCCCGAATATTTTACGATCTGGAACAAGCTGGGTGTCTATGCCCTGCGCGGCTGTGCCGGTGCCGTGCTCTTCTTTCTGATCCTGCCGATCCTCGTAATCATCCCCCTGTCCTTCAACAGCCAGCCCTACTTCACCTTTACCGAGGAAATGCTGGCTTTCGAAGCAGATGCCTATTCGCTTCGCTGGTACGTCACGATCCTGGAGACTCCCAACTGGATGCTGGCGATCCAGAACAGCTTCATCGTCGGTATCTTTGCGACGATCTTGGCGACGATTCTCGGCACCATCGCCGCAGTCGGCCTCGCCAGTTCGGACATGCCCTTCAGGCGGACCATCACCGCCCTGCTGCTCTCACCGATGATCGTGCCGCTGATCATCATCGCCGCGGGCATGTTCTTCTTCTACACGCGTTTCGGGCTGGTCGGCACCTTCCCCGGCTTGATTATCGCGCACGCCGCGCTCGGCATACCCTTCGTCATCGTCACCGTCACCGCCACGCTCACGGGCTTCGACCGCGGGCTCTACAACGCCGGAATCAGCCTCGGCACCGGCCCGATCCGCACCTTCTTTCGCGTGGTCCTGCCGCTCATCCGGCCGGGCGTCATTTCAGGGGCGCTCTTCGCCTTCGTCACGTCATTTGACGAGGTGGTACTGGTGCTCTTCCTCGCCGGGCCGGACCAGCGCACCATTCCCCGCCAGATGTTCTCGGGCCTGCGCGAGCAGATCAACCCCACGATTCTCGCGGTCGCCACCTTGCTGATCGCGGTGTCCATCTGTCTCCTCATCACCATTGAGCTGTTGCGGAGACGCTCGGAGCGGCTGCGCAGCCGCTGACGACCGTGGCGCAAAGTCCAGCATACTCCTTGCACCATCTGTAGAAGGTAACTTCGCTGATTCCGAGCTGGCGGATCGCATCCGCCAGCGACATGCCCTGGCCGTGCAACACCTCGGCCTGCCGCAGCAGGCTCACGATCTCCTCCGGCTTGTAACGCTTCCTCGCCATCGTCGGTTGTATGGACGCCTCCCGGGACGCAAGGACCGATTTCGGTGTGACGGGCAGGCAGATTGCAGCTTTGTATCCGGCCTATTGATGGGGCACTTCTTGCCCGCTGGCCCTGATGGAATCTGCCGATCCGCGCCTCATTTCCTCCGTGGGCTCTGAGCCCCACCGACGATGCAGGCTTGGCGGATCGCGGTCTGACCTGTTGGCCATCGCTCCTTGTCGGTAAGCATCCGGCTTGGACCGCCTGTTCTGATCACTTGGTTTTTTTCCAGGCTGAGCGTTTGGGAAGCGGGTGCTTCGTAAGTGTCCACTTAGCAATGGGTGGACGCTTAGCTGATGTTGATTTCCGAGAAGAAGCCGGGTGCGGCGGGTGGCGGATCGCTTGGTCGCCGTCGTCGGCAGTGGAGCGAGGCGTAGAAGCGTCAGATCGTTGCGGAGACCCATGAGCCGGGGGTCTCGGTGTCGATGGTGGCCCAGCGCTACAACCTCAACGCCAATCAGATTTTCAGGTTGCGGCGCCTGTTCCGCGAGTCTGAGCGTGCCGGCGTGGCCGGCCGGTTCGTGCCGGTGGTGGTCGAGGCAACATCAGGCCAGGAGCCGGACGCGGCGACGATGAGCCCACCATCGGAGAGTGTCGTCGCGGAGGGCCAGCCTGCGACGGGCCGGATGGAGATCGTGCTGCCAGGTGATCGCCGGGTGATCGTCGATTGCGCGGTCGACGGGGCGGCGCTGTCGCGCCTGATCGCGGTGTTGGAACGGCGATGATCCCTTGTGTGGACGCCCCCGTAGGGCTGGCCCGCATCCACCGCCTTCAACTGTTTGGTGTCGCCCACCAGCACGACCCGCGCCACCTTCATCGTGCGCGCGATGCGCAGCAGCGCGTCGGCGCGAACGCTGCCGGTCATCGAGGCCTCGTCCACCGCCAGAACCGCGCCCCCGTACTCCGCCCGAGCCCGCGCCAGCCGCTCCGGGTCCGAGAGGTCGGCGAAGCGGGTCAGGAAGTACTGCAGCGTCCGCGTGGGGATACCGGCCTCCCTGGCGAGAACCCGGGCGGCGACGGCCGACGGCGCCAGGCCCTGTATCTTCCGCTCCCCGAGCAGCTCCTTCACCTCGCTCAGCATGGTCGTTTTGCCGCTGCCGGCGTGGCCCTGCACGCCGATCACGAGATCGTTCGACAAGAGCACCGTACAGACCGCCTCCTTCTGGCCCCGGGTGAGGCGCGAAGGCTCGAGCCGCGTTCGATGGTATCGGCGCCGGCCAGCGCCATGCCCTTTCCGCGCCCCGCCCGCATCGACGCCAGCACGCGGCGTTCAGCCTTCACCGCCCGGTCGGTGACGAAGGCCCGGTCCATCCCCCGGCGTTCCACCTCGATCAGTTCGCCGTCACGCACAAGCCGTGCGATCACCGCGTCGACCTCCGCCAGCGTGTAGCGCCCCGGTGCATGCAGTGCAGGCTCCGCTGCCCCCTGCCGGACCGCGCCGCCGCCTCCGTCACGGCTCACCCTCCCCGGCCGGCCCCACCGCCTTCCAGCGGTTCGCCGCGCCAGGATCGGTCAGACCCTCCAGCATGTCCTCCCGCTCGATCCATTCTTCAACCGCGTCGCAGGCGTCCTCCCAGTTCTCTCCGGCGCCGGCCCCGCGCAGCCGCCTCTCCTCCAGCCTGGACAGCACCAGCATCTCGCACACCGCCCGGTGCAGGACCTCCGGCGGCAGTGGATCCCAGTCCAGCGCGCGATGGATCACGAAGCGCGACAGGTCCATGCCGCTCTCCGCAGCCGCCCGGCCGATCCGTTCCCACTCCGCATCGGTCGCCATCACGGCGCGTTGGCATTCTCCTTTATGGCCGCCATTCTTCTGAAAAGGCCTGCATCAACTGAGATACACCAGACCCATTTAGGGAACCTATGTTATAAGAACTCCCAAGAAAGTCCTCATCGTCATACGACTCGGACCGCTTGTAGGTTACGTATAGAGTCCATCCATTCCATTATCATGATAATTCCGATGCCCCAACCCAACCTCCACACCCACATCCCCGAATGCAACTTCTCAATGACACAAATTCAAATGCTATGTCTTTCCACCAGCCCCACCCGTCCTTGACAGCAAGCCTAAGTCACAGTATTATAATCCTCTTACAGGAGGAACCTGCAATCCTACGTCAGTTTCAATGTACCCAAAATCAAGATTCTAATCTGCTTAATGTACACACCTGAACCCGCCGCCAAGCTGTCCGACGAACCGAGGCCACCTCAGTCTACGGGGCCTGCGAGGAGTTGGCCGCCAAAGGTGTCCATATCACTCTGCCTTCTGGACCGATGAATACAGCATCCGTGCGAATGCGTTTTGCGAGGATCTGGACGGCTACAAGGTCGAACTGAATGAATCGATTCTGAAATCAATCTGAAAGGGAAAGGCACGATGGGCAACAAACCTCAACTTTTCAAGTTTCAAGACATCGAACACCGGCTACACACACTGGAGCCCGGCAAGACCTACATCAAGCCCTTTGTGACCAGTGCGATTAGCGATACTATGTGTGGTGGATTGAACTTCTTGAATCAGGTTTCCGTGCCGTGGGATCTGACCTGCGATGAGATCATCTACTGCATGGAAGGGACCTTCCGTTTGACGTGCGGTGGCGAAGCTTATGTCTGCAACCCGGGTGATGTTCTCTACATTCCGAGGGACAATCACATCGCATATGAGTGCGATGAAAAATGCGTGATCTTCTATGCGGCGTATCCACATGATTGGAAGCAAAGAGCAGGCATAACCTTTGTCCCGGGTATCGACCCCGAAGATATACCGCCAACCGATAACTGACGACAGAGTGTTGTTCGGCGCGCTAATTGGATGCCGATCGGCGTGGTCTGGCTGAAGATCCAGGGACCGTCGGCGAGGGGGTGGACGGCGTCGATCTCGCCGTTCTCGGCCACCCGTCTGAGCGTCTTGGGCGTGACCTGAAGTAGTGCGGCCGCCCTGGTCAGGTTGAGCCATGGCTCTATGCCGTCGGCGGCCAGGCGGTGGACCGGGATCCGATGACGGGATCGCAGCGACGTCACCCGCCCCCGGGTCCAGCGATTGCCGTTGCCGGTAACCAGCCCGTTGCGGTTCAGCAGCCTGTCAATCGGCTTTGAAGCTTGACATGCCGAGGCCCGCCGCCGCGCCCGCGACATGCTTGGAGTTGCGGCTGCAAAGCGCATTGGCGATGCGGTATGCCTCATCGATTGTTATTCGGCGCGCGAGTTGGACGCTGATCCGCCCGGTAATCCATTGATCTTGCTGGATTGCGAGGGGTCAACGAGGCGCTCATGACAACAAATGGCGCGTAGGCAAGCGAGCGGAGTGAGCGCCCGCCGTCGAGGGAAAGAAAAGACTAGCGCCCGGCTGCGGCCGATAGGCTGATCCCGCCCCGGCTCTCACCATCGCGAGGGGTCGAGGGGGATCTCCGGTGGCCACAATTCGCCGCCCCAGGCCCAGCGATTGGGGCGCGCGATATGCGGAACGTCGTCCGCGTCCTGCGCTCTTCGCGCGTGGACTTCATCATGCGCTCCGCGCGCGTCGTCCGCGTCCTGCGCGCCGCGCACGTGGTTCGCATCGTCTTCTGCGCACGCAGCTCCCTTGCCGAGAGCCTCTCGCGCGTCCTCCGGGTCCCGCTCTTCGTGCGCGTCTTCGGAGAGATGCGCGTCCGGCGCGTCACCCCAATCCCGCGCTTCCGGCTCGCCCCAGGTGGATGGGTCGTCGCTCGGGTCCCACGGCGACTCCGGCTGGTCGGCATCGGTCTCGGCAGGCGCGGGGGCATCCGGCCAGGGCTCCCAGGGCTTCGAGCCCAGGCGCTCGGGATGGAACCCCTCCTTGATGGCCGGGCCGAGGAGGGCCCTCATTTCCTCCGTGGAAGGATGCTTGCGCGGGGCCTGAGTAGCAGCGCTCCCGGCCTCCGCCCGCTCCCCTTCGAGGTGGCGCTTGTCGACGACTTCGATGCGGTGGAGCGCAAGCGCGAGACACGCGATCTCGTCCGGCGAAGGCGGCGCCTCGCGCGCGGCGAGCGCGGCCATCTGGCGCACCAAGAGCGCCCGCACGCCCTCGACGGCGAGGCGCGCGCTGTGATTCTCTCTACCGGGCTCCTGCCCCTCCGCCCATTCCGCCGCCTGGGCTTCGACCTCGCGCCGCAGGTCGACCAGGCCGTGGAAGTGCGCGGTGAAGAGGTCGTCGGCGGACTCCGGGCTCTCACCCTCGCGCGGATCCGCGCGGAGGAACCCGGTCGGGCGAATGCTTGCCGCGATTGCGTCGACGGCGGCACCGTCTTCGATCTCTGCCGCAGCGCCGTCGCGGCCCGCGTCCTGCGCCGTCTCGCCCGCCGGGCCCGCGCCCGTCTCGTCCGTGCCGCCCTGTCGCCTCATCATGCCCCGCCGCCTGCGTCGCTCAAGAGTCATGCCGCGATCCTGACGCGTCCGCCTCCGCCCTGTGCACCGCACCATGGTGCGGGGGGTCGCTCGCGCCCGAAGGCTCGCGAGCGCGAACCATGTCGCTCGCGCCCGAAGGCTCGCGAGCGCGAAACATATAGCCGCGCTATAGCCCACCCTTGCGTTCACCACGGGCGATTTGAACCGCCCCTTCCAGGTCCTCCTCCCGCATGTTCGTGCCGCCGTAGATTTCCAGGCGAACGACTGTGCAGGACCTTGAAGAAGGCATTCGTTATTGGAAACTTTACGTACCGTCGTCGTTACAATTTCCCCGCACTTCTCCCAGCAGCCAATCGCGGAATTCAGCGACTTTTCTTGTCGTGCCATTTCTGGCGCTCAGCAGGTAATAGGAGAAATTGAGTGGTGTCTTGAGGTCCGGGTGAAAGGGACAGACAAGTCGCCCGGCGGCAAGATGATCCGCCACCAACCTGTCCCCGATCAAGGCAACACCTTGACTATCGAGTGCGGCTTGTACGGCCATGCTTTCTTGCGTGAAGTGTGGACCTCGGGTCGGCTCAATGTCATGCCGCCCCGCCGCCATAAGCCACATGCGCCAGCTGGCGTCCGCGTCTTTCCATTCAATATGCAGGAGAGTGTGGTGGCGAAGATCTTCGGGGCGCAGCAGAGCATTGTCCCCTTCCAGAAGAGCTGGGCTGCACACAGGGGTGTTGAACTGGCTAAACAGAAAATGGATCTGCACCCCTTGGTAGTTGCCAGGCCCGTAGCGCAACGCCACGTCGACTTCGCCACTGGTGACATCTGCCAAGCGGTCGGTGCCATCGATCCTGATCTCGATATCAGGGTGTCTCCTGCGAAAGCGTTCGAGCTTGGGGACTAGCCAGATTGATCCGAACGACGGGCTGACACTGATCGTCAGAACCCCGCTATCGCTATAGGCGCGCATCCGCTTCGCACCCTCCGCCAGCTTGTCGAATCCTTCGGTCAGCGGAGGCAAAGCCACCTGACCTGCCTCGGTTAAGCGAAGCGCGCGGGTCAGTCGATGAAAGAGAGGCACACCGAGGAGGTCTTCGAGCGCTTTCACCTGGTGGCTGACGGCCGCAGGAGTCACGTTCAGCTCCTTTGCCGCCAATTTGAAGCTCAGATGGCGAGCAGCCGCTTCAAAGGCACGCAATGCGTTCAGTGGTGGAAGGGGGCGGGTCATTTCTTACACCTGAGATAATCTAATGCGTTATTCCAATTCTTATCGTTTGTCAATCATCGTTGTTATCCATATTGAGTATTGGAGATAAAGGGAAATGCCGAAGCCGTCTGCAAGCACAAAGAGTGTCTATAGGTCAGAGAGTCTATGCTCAAATGGGAGGGGAGATGTCATGTGGAGTCTAATATCGAGAGTCCGGGTTCGGGACAGAGTCTTGTTTTGGCCAGACGACCGCATCCTCCAGCAAAGACCGCGATATCAACTTGTATGACCTGACCGATGGGCGTGCATCACGGGCGCGGCGCATCGTCTTCCCTATTCTTCGATGGCGTGAAAGCCGAGTTGCGATCCGGATGCTCGAAGCCCTCAACGATCGACACCGGTAAGACATCGGCATTCAGCGATCCGACATCCCGACCTTGATTGCCGTGGGTCGGAAATTGGTGGGAGCTTCCCAATGACCTCGAAAACGCGATCCGCGTACAGCATTGGGATCATGCTGCTTGTCGCCTCCGCCGTCACCTACAGCACCGCCGGAATTTTCACGAAGGGCGTCGTGGCCGGTGCGTGGGCAGTAATCTTCTGGCGCGCTCTTTTTGCGGCCGCTTTTACCACTGGCTGGATCATTAGCCAGGGCACATTTCGGCGCAATTTCTTTGGTATGGGCTACAGTGGCTGGGCTGTGGGCATTGTCGGCGCGATTGGCACGGCAGCTTTCATACCGGCATTCAAGCTGACATCCATTGCCAATGTCTCTCTGATTTACGCCATTGCCCCACTAATCGCTTCGGTGCTTGCCTGGCGCTTCATTGGCGAACGCATCACGATCAGAACACTGGCTGGCTCATTCTGCGCGTTCTTAGGCGTGATCATCATCGTCTCCGGTTCCATCGGACAAATCAGCATTCAAGGCGATGCCCTTGCGCTTGTCATGACCACGGCCATGGCCACCATAATGGTCATTTATCGCAAATACCCTGACACACCTGGTGCGGGGCCGTCTGCTTTGCAATCGCTGATTTTACTGCCCCCGTCATTCGCTTTGGGTGCGCCCTTTCGTACCGAACCGTTTGAGATTTGCGTCTTGGCCGCGTTCGGATTTCTGTTCGCGTTTGCCTCGGTCACGTTGGCAGAAGGCGCAAAGCGCGTGCCATCGGGACAGACGGCCCTGTTGAGCGCTCTTGAAACCCCGCTCGCACCGGTTCTGGCGTTCATCGTGTTCACCGAGGTTCCGAGTATGGCGACGATTCTTGGCGGCTCCGTTGTGCTGATCGCCGTGCTGATGTCCATCCGAAACGATGAAAAGACTGCCGAGCCAGCAGTTGCCGATAAAGAACATGGTGGATGATTCCATAGAGCCTGACCCGGAAAGAGTTGAGCGCTTCCGTGAGCTCATCCGCGCCTTCTTTTGGCGCCTGCCGTCACGCGGGGCGAAGCCGGGTGGGGGTCCCTGTTGGCCCACCGGGGAGCCGCGCCGACGCTCGCGATCGTGCTCGACGATTTTGGAGGGCATGGAAGCATACTACCGACGATTCCGGTCGGGAGGCTGGCCCGCAGATTGGGCGTATAGTGAGCGCCGTGGATCGTCGAACCTTTCTATGCGCTACCGGTAGCGCAACCGCGCTGAGCTTGAGCGGCAAGCTGGGGCTGGCGCGGACGCTTCCCGAGGTCGGTGCCTTGCATCGCCTCATGGAAGAAACGCCCCGAGAACGGGTCGCCGCCGAGCTTGCGGGCCTGATCAGGGATGGTCTCGATCACCGCAGGACGCTCGCCGCTCTGGCCGTCGCGACGTCGCGCCGCGTCCAGCCCTTCCCCCACGTCGGCTTCAAGTACCACACGGTGCTTGCGCTGCAATCCGTGCACCTGACGGCGCTCAACCTGCCGGACAAGGAGCGTTGGCTGCCGGTATTCTGGGCGCTCGACTATTTCAAGCGCGCTCAGGAGGCGGAGCATCGCCAGAGCGGCTGGACCTTGGGTCCGCAGCCGGCCCCAGTGGCCGGAACGGTGGAGGCGGCGCAAGAGCGCCTGATCGATGCATTGGAGCGCTGGGATCTCGAGGCCGTCGATCCTGCTGTCCTCGATTTCGCGCGGCTGGCTGCGCCGGAGCAGCTCGCCGAGCTCCTCTTCAGATACGGCATCCGGGATCTTCGTGCCATCGGTCACAAGGCCATCGCGGTGCAGAACGTGCACCGCCTCCTGCCGATCGTCGGGCCCGAATACGCGCCTCCCGTGCTTCGCTCCCTCGCCGCGGCGCTCCAGAATCACGGCAGCGGTCCGAATCCCGCCACCAGCGACCTGCCTTCCGATCGAACCTGGCGGGAGTTCCAGGCGATGCTCGGGGAGATCCCCAACACTTGGAAACAGGGCCGACGGGACGACATCGCACGCAATGAGCTGGTCCGCACGCTGCGCGAGGTCTCGGAGCTCGACGCGGGCCGTGCGGTGATCGACCTCCTGAAGGGCGGCGTGTCCACCGACTCGATATGGGAGGCTCTCTTCGCCACCGCCGCGGAGCTGGTGTTGAGACGGCCGACGGTGGTCCCGGTACACGCCCAGACATCCGCCAACGCGTTTCACTACGTGTTCCGGCATGCGCGAGCCGAGGACACGCAGCTTCTGGCGCTCCTGCAGTCGGCGGCCTTCATGCCCGCCTTCCACCGCCGCGTCGGCCGCACGCAACCCGGTCTGCGCATCGACGAGCTGGAACCTCTCGTGGTCTCCGGCACCGGCGCGGACGCACTGCGCGAGGCGTTCTCCGAGCTGCCGCACGATCGCACCGCCGGCGCCCGCAAGGCATTGCACTACCTGCAGCAAGGCGGCTTTGCGGGCACGTTCGTCGCCAATGCGCGCCGGCACCTGGCGCGCAACGGCCGTCGCTCGCACGACTTCAAGTTCACGGAGGCCGCCCTGGAGAACTACAGGAAAATGGCGCCCACCCCGTGGCGGGACCGAATTCTCGCCGCCTCGATGGCATACTTCACAGCGTCCGGGACGGCGCCGAGCCCCGTCGCTCAAGAGGCGTTGCAGTTGCTCGGTTAGGGGCAATCGGCCCCTGGTGTCACGGCGCCCGAAGGGCCGACGCACCCCCGACACGCGGCAAGCCGGATGCCGCTTTCAGCCGGACTGCGGCGGGCACGGCCCATCGTCGCCCACGCCGCTCCTGGTCAGTCCCGGGACGTCGGCAGGCTCGAGAGCGCGAGGACGGCCTTTGCCACCTCCAGCTGCCGTGAGACCCTGAGCTTGGCGAAAATGTTCTTCAGGTGCGTCCGCACGGTGCTGTAGCTGCGGCCGGTCGTCGCCTCGATCTGGCGGGCGGTCCAGCCTTCGGCGAGCAGCAGCGCAATCTCGGCCTCCGTTGGCGTGAGCCCGAGCATCGCCTCCACGAGTTCCGGCTCGACCCGCGCCCGGCTCACCGGGTCGACGATCAGTACCAGCGCGGCCACGCGAAGGGCGTGATAGTCCGCCTCCCCGCCCGCCACCGGCTTCACGTGCAACGCGAACCATGGCAGCGACGACCTTCGTCTCACCATCATCGAGCCGCTCTCGCCCGCTTGGCCGAAGCGCGGCAACGCCCGGGCCAACAGATCCTCGAGCCTCGCGTCGTCCTCGGGCCGAGTGGTGCGGAGCGCACCGCCTGCATCGCACAGCCCGTCGCTGCGGCGAAGCAGCGCCCTCGCGACGTCGTTCGTCTCGACGATCCGTCCGCGGCGGTCGAGCTGGATGACGCCCGCGCCGGTGTTCTCCAGAAGCTCGGCGGCCGTCGCGGCGAGGGCCCCTGCTTCGGCGAGCGCCGCACGCACCCGGACGTACTGGCGAAGGTGCGGGAGAACGCGCGCAGCCATATCGACCCCTGCGCTCGACCAGCCGTCGCCATCGAAGGGGTTTCCGACGACCCAGATGATGCGCGAGCCGTCAGGCCCGTCGAGACGCACATTGAGACTGTCCTGGGTGTCGGAGAGGGGCAGCGCCTCGTTGTAGACAGGCGAGGTCCTCTTCTCCTCATCGGTGTAGAGGGAGCTGACATGCCTTACCTGGCTGTCCGGCAGCCGCCGGATGCGTGGAATGCGTTCGTCCAGAGGGTAGTAGGTCTCCAGATACAGCCGCTCCAGGTCTGTACGACGCTGTCCGCGATAGCAGAACCGCGCGCCGAAGATTTCAACGTCGCCATCGCAATCGCCGTCAGCGTGTGTCAGGAAATTTCCCTTGGAGCCACAGGCTTCATCGATCAGGCTGGACGCTGCCGGCCACCGGGCATCGTCGAGCGCGGCCTCGTGCAAAGATGCTAGGATGCGCTCGAACAGATCCTGCTGGCTCATGGCGAACCGGGGCCAAGGCCTCCGGTTGTTCCCTCTAGCCCCCGGGCTCGGACCATCGATCTAACGCCTCGGACCGGAATCATGTTTCTTGTTCGGCCTGAGCCGGAGTCATTTCCCGCCCAACGCGACTCTGGCGCTCCTTGCAGTTGGGACATCGCGGGTCTCTCATTGCGGGAACGGTGATCGGAGGACCATCGCCACCTGGAATCGTCGCCGGTCTCCAAGTCGTCAAATCGCGCATTTGTTGCTCTTCTGCTCATAACTGGCAGACGTCTTGTTCACATCAGAATGACAATCTGCAATCAATTGAGGACCGTTTGCACCCCCCAAGTGGGGGGGGCTTCGCACTGAAATAGTGAGGTGGCCTCGGTTTGTCGGACAGCCTGACGGCTGAGCTAAGGTGTATTCCGGTTGTTTCTCAGGCCGCCAGAGTCCCCTTGAATTGATTTTGCTGTCTCTGCTGTTGCGCCTGTGGAGATGTGGGCAAGGCGGGAAGCGGCTTGTCCATCATATCCACAGGCGGGCCGTCCCGGTATGCCTCGGCGGGGGTTCTCCCGCCCAGCGCCGCGTGCGGTCTCTCGACGTTGTAAATTCGGACCCAGTCTCGGATCAGGCGCCGGGCCGTGAGGCCGTCGGCGATCTCGTGCAGGTAGATCGCCTCGTACTTGAGCGAGCGCCACAGCCGCTCGATAAAGATATTGTCCATGAACCGGCCCCGATCATCCATCGAGATGTGGATGCCGGTCTCCTGCAGTCGCCCGGTGAAGGCAAAGCCGGTGAACTGGCTGCCCTGGTCGGTGTTGAAGATCTCCGGCACGCCATGCCGGGCCAGAGCCTCGTCGAGCGCGTCCGTACAGAAGCCCGCGTCCAGCGTGTTCGACAGCCGTCAGGCCAGCACAAAGCGGCTCGCCCAGTCCATGATCGCCACCAGGTAGAGAAAGCCGCGCTGCACCGGGATGTAGGTGATGTCGGCACACCAGGCATGGTTCGCCTGCTCGATCCGTAAGCCCTTGAGCAGATAGGGCCATGCCCGGTGCTCGGGGTGCGGCGCGCTGGTGCGCGGCGCCCGATCCGCACCCCCTCGCGGCGCAGATGCCGAACCATCTGCCGGGCGCCGTAAAACGGATACTTCAGGAACAGCTCGTCGATCCGACGCATCAGCGCCAGCGTCTCCGCGCTCTCCCCTTTCGGCGTGTAGTAGAGCGACGAGCGCCCGATCGACAGCAGCCGGCATTGCCGGCTCAGGCTCAGCGCCGGATGGTCGCGCACCACCATCGCACGACGCTCGGGCCGGCTCATCGACCGGACTCGTGAGACAAGAAATCCCGCTCCACGATCAGCTCCCCGATCTTCGCGTGAAGATCGCGCAGCTCGCTCTCATGGTCCCGAGTCCGCCGCTCGGCCCCCTTCGAGAACACTTCCGCCAAGCCCTGCGCCGCCTTCGCCGTCAGCTCCCCCGAAAATCGACGTCGTTTACTGCTCATCTCTATTCCTCCGTCACACGGTGGAATACACCTTAGCGACCTGTCCGATTTTCCGGGGCCACCTCAGGTTACGGGGGGTCAAGCGGTGATGCCGAACAACAAGAAACAACGAGGTGCGCTCGCATCAGGGGCGATAGTGCTACGGAAAGACGCCCATGGCGACCTTCCTTGACACCGCCCATGTGGCACGGGACAAGCTCCTGCCTGCGGCGTGACGACCAACAGCTGTAATGCCTCTGACGACCCGTCGGGCCGATAAGGCAGCGCTGTCGGACAAAGTCTTGGCTATTACAGCTGAGAAGGACATCAGCGAACTGCCCGAATTCCGAGGCCACCTCACCATACTCTCTCTATCTTCTTATCCGATAGGGCAAAACGGCAACGGTGGCATGCGAGAGGTCGAGTGTTGCCAGCGCATTGAGAAACTTGCTGGACGGCTCGACGGTCTGCGTACCTAAGCTTCCGTAGTCAAGCTGCTTGCTCGATGCAATGACAAGGATAGCCTCATGGTTCTCAACGTGGTCTTGGAGAGGTGCGGACCGTATCACCATACGGTCAGCCTTCGCAGGAAGGACGATGTGTCCATCCGCCGGTACAATCAATTCCGTTCGCCTGTCATTGGGATAAATGCGGACTACGTTATTATCAGCGCCCCAACCAAACACGGCAGCGCTGACACGCTCCGTCGCCGACAGGGCAATGCGAATCGGATCGCTTGTCGTCAAATCGTTCTCCAAGAGTACTGCCTCAAGCGCAGGACGCACGTCGCTGCCAACCTTCACAACGCGCGCACTGAGAGTGACATTCGTCTCGCCATCCGCGCCCCGCGAGGATTGAAACATCTCGTCCGTCGGGATGCCTTGCTCAAGAAATTGCAGCGCCGCAATGCCCTCCGCTTCGGAACTGATGTCGCTGGCGTTCGGAGCCGGAATGTCGAGCGCCTTCGCCACGATTCGGGCGCGTGCCACACTGCTGGCCGCCATGGGCGCACTTACAACTGAGAGGTTCCTTGACGGGATAGCGCGCGCCTCGGCATAGTACCGCAGCGAATGCTGATCAATTAGACTACGTGGTATCCAGCTTCGCTCAATTCTTGCTGTCGCATGCGCGATCAGCTGACCGCCATCGTGCAGTTCCATCCGCAAGTCCATAGTTTGCTCGTTCATCCAGTTGGTACTTCCGTAAAGCTCATAGCCACGGGGCTCTTCGACTGACGCTTCGCTTTCGCGGCCGATGATCTCTGAGAATTCTCGCTCCTCTTCTCGTTCCTCAAGTAGCTGCCTAAACCGGCTCCGCATAACGTCTCCAACCTTCACACTCAAATTCTCCGTCAGTTTCGAGCGCTGCCCGGTTCCGCTCTCGGCGACGAAAATCTTAAGGAGCCTTTTCGGTTCACGCACTTCGGCGACAAGCGTGTTGCCCAGTTGGGTCAGCGCATATTCATACTGGAACAGCGCGCGGTCCACGGGAATGACCGCCTCAGACACCACCATCTCGCCTCCAAGCGCGCTGCTGTCGCCGTAACCAGTTGCTGTGCAGTTGAGCTTCAGCTTTCCTTCTTCAAGCCCTCGATCCTTGCAAAGTACAATAGCTGCGGCCCGCAGGTTGTCTACATACGTTTGGTAGTCGGCCCCTTTGAGTTCAAATTCCAGCTCATTCCACAACTCATCGAATTCCCGGTTCCGTTTCAACACGTCATCCGAAGCCCCAGACATAGCGCGGTAAATGCGGTCGTACAAATCTGTCGCCTCTCGTTCGGGAAGATTTGTAACCGGAGTCCATAGCGGAATTAGAGCGATCTTTTCTCCGTCGGGAATACCCTCAAGCAACTCGTTTGCGAGGCACTTCACGCTGTGGCAAATCGCGTCTTCCTCCTGTGCCGCCGCCGAAATTGGCGTCAGCCCAATTGCAAGTACTGCTGCCAGACCACTCAGGTACAGACAGGCAACTAAGGCGCGGTACTTCAGGCTTGTGGTGTTACTGAATTGCCTGGAATCCGGAGTTCTCGTCCTCGTCATCCGCGTCGCCCTCGTCCTCGTCAGGTTGGGTCAGCTCCGCCTCATCAGTGTCTTCCGGCGACTCCTGCTTGGGGGCGAAGACCACGATCTCCACACGTCGATGCGCTGGCGCGTTGGGTCTTAATCCCTCAAGCAGCCGCTCCTCGCCGAAGCCTTCATGGCTAAACCGAGCTGCTCGGAAGCCGAACCGGTCGACCAAATATGCAACTACCGCCTGCGCCCGAGCTTTTGACAGAGTAAGGTTGTATGCCTCCGGCCCCGAGGCATCTGTATGGCCGTAGACACCGACGTCGTAGGGCTTCAACCTTTCGCCCGCCAGCGCCGCACCGAGCTCGTCGAGCTGCTCCCGTGCCGCCTCCGTCAGACTTGCTGAGTTCCGCGCGAACGGAACCGACAGGTCCACGGAGCGGCTCATCTCGCCGGTGACCGGAACGAGCTGCCCGATCAACGTGTCGCGATCGGTTGCCAGAACTGGCGAGCTTATTCCCGTTGAGACAAGACACAGAGCGGCGCTTGCTACCAGTCGGCCTACTATCCCTGCCAAACACCAACCCCTGCAGTTGAAATCTACTCTCATGGTCCCTCCCACCTTTCTCTGTTGCCGGGCCGGCGTCCGAGTAGCGGCGCCCGCCGCAAAAGCACAATATGTTCCCCCTTTATTGAGCGAGTTCAATCCGCGTTCGAGCCACGATAAGACCCAAATCTCCCAACTTTGCGAGCGCCGCCGCATCGGTGTTTTCATTATACGCGCCCAGTAGCTGTGTCACTTCGTCAGACTCCGTCGGCGCCCAAACCGTGATCACGTTCCAGGCCCACGAATTGTCCCGGTAGAGTGGCAGTTCCTGCGATATAAGAACCGGCTCCCTCTCCGGCGTACCAGTTACCAGCTGCCACGACGGCAGCACCGCCTCGCGCACGCCCTCACCTGCAGTTAGCCGCAGCAAGATCCAGATGTAACCATTCTTGTTCGCACTCGACGACTCCACAGAAAATCCGCAGAGAGAGCGAGGCTCGTCGAGACGGTGGACCGCTCCGGCCCTTTGTACGTCCGCCCGCACTGTCCTGCTTTCCCGGAGGCGCAGCCCTGCGCAGTCGCCTCCGTCTGCCGGACGGTGTGCCGCCACCGAGACCGCCAATGGAGAGGCCGCCGTCGCTTCGTCACTTAGCGACTCACGGAAGTGCTTTGCCACGACGGGCAAGAAGAAGCTGTCCAAAGAGTGGACCAAATCCAAGTAACGACCGTCCCGCCTCAGCTCCATCCACTCCCTCTCCACGCTCCGCCAACCGAAATGGACGGACAACATCGCACCGATGACAGCAAATATCCCCAACGTCACAAGAGCCCGATGCCAAGGTCTGACCTTTCTGATCCTCCTCGCCACCGCCCCGCCTACACCTCCCGATGCCAGCAGTGTGCGCACATCGGCTGCCTCGGCGACAGCATGTAGAACAATGCGATCGCGGACGGGCGACGGAAGCTGCGCCAGGGCGGCCTTGGCCTCATCTCCGTTCGCCTTCGGCACGACTAAGTGGATTTGACGCCCGGCCTCCGCCTCTTCTTCGGCTGGCCCGGCTAGGCAAGCAACCTTATCTAATACATGCTCGACAGCCCGAATTTCTGCGCGGCGCTTGGCGTCCGCCGAGAACGCCACCTCTCCGGTCGCGAATACGGCGACCTTGGCGGGCTCATCTCTCATCGCAAGTTGCCCCTCAGCGAGCAAGAGATGAGCAATCCATGCGCCGAGCATCCAGCTGTTGCCGCCGTCCACGCGCCGGTCGAGATCGAGCCGGTAAGCCGTACGGCCGGACAAGCTACGCACATGGTCGCGGACGAAGTAGGTGTACGCCCTGGTAATGGGTAGCCGTGTCGTCGTTCCGTTAAGGCAGACGGCCGAAAGCTCAGCTTCTGCAAGCCCCTCCTCGACCGCCAGTCGCTGCACCAGCGCTGGTCCCTCAGTTGTCACGATATAGACCCGACCGTGCCTCATGGGGCAGGCCTTTAGCGAAGGGCAAGCTTCGAGGCGGAGTCGCGGATCGCGCGTACGAGGGTCGAGTCCGCACTTTCGATCAACTGATAAACCCCGTCGATCGCCTCGGGCAGGTCTGCACGCGCCGGCGGACCGTCTCGTGGAAGCGCAACCAACGAAGCGGGCTGCGGAGACTGGCCTTCCGCGGCACGAATCAGCACATATACTTGGTCGCGGCCAGCACTCGACGGACGAATCCAAATTCGAAACCCTTCCTCCTCGCGCATGTCCAATCCGCCACTGGAGGCCGCCGCCGCCGCTGGAAACCAGCAAACGGAGCGATCCCGCAGTATCGCCTCGAAGGTCGCGCAAGCGCCCTCGTCCGCCGCGAGCCTGGCTGAGAGCGCTTCGCTGAGCGCCGCGACGGGGTCCTCGGCCGCCGTATAAAGCTCGTCGAACCGCAGGGGTCGTTCCTCTGTTACGGCGGGCGCTTCACCGGCCGCCATCTCGTCCGCCGCGAGGTCTAAGGCAAACTTCTTAGACATCTCGGCTCGTTCGACTTCCTTCATCGTTCTCCATCGTAGGCTCATGAGGCCTTCTCTCCCGAGTCTGGCTCCGCCATACCGTAGATTCGGACGAACTGCATTTTGAACACGGGTTCGTCCTTTTCCTCTCTTTCCGCCCAAGGAGCCTCCGCCAGCAAGCGCGCGCAAAGCGGTCCCAAGCGATTGCGAAGCTTGACGATCGCCGGTGCCGTGCGGCGGAGCTCCTCCAGCGCCTCCGGCTTGCCGGCCCTCAACTCGTCGAATCCCTGGCGTCGAAGGCGCTTCAGGGCGCTGCGCCCTCGCGAAATCGTCTCGAAGTCGAGCCGTTGCACACCGTCGCCCTCACCGCCTCGATCGCCAGCCAAGAGCACGTAGGCTGCGACATCGATCAGAATCTCCAGATGGGCGAGCAAGTTACTGAGTGCGACAGCCTCGTCATCGTAATGAATCTCTCGCCGGTTCGAGTGCAGGGCCCGAACGGCGGATCTCTTCATCCGCAGGTCCTGTGAAATTCGGGCCTGGGCCTGGCCGAAGCGCGCGTCCCTCAGAACCGAGTGCGCCAGACCCGGCAACAGGCTTGCGTGGGCATCTACTAGCGCGAGCCGCTTTGCCTCGTTCAACAACAAGAATTTCATATTGGCGCCGGCAACCTCTTCCAGCGGCGATGGCTCTCCTTCGCCATCCAAATCCCAGTCGCCTGCTACGGCCGAGGAACTGTGAATTTTGTCGAGGTTGGGCGAGGACGGGTCGACGATATCAGAAATACCCGTTTTATCCCCCGCACCGAGAGGAGCGGGACTGTCGATCCCTTCCAACAGGGCAACGTCGCGCATAGCCTCCGCAAAGTGTAGAAACGCTCGCAAGGTCTTGCGGTAAGTGCGGAACGTCGATCCCGGTTCCACCGACGCTTCCCGCCAGAACGCCAATACCGCCTGGTCATTGATATCGTCCGGTGCAAAATCCCCGCGCTCACCGTGCGCGGCAAGGAAGCGAGCGATTGCCTCAAAGTCACGGCTCTCCTGCACCGGCCGCCGATGTGCCTGCAGCCAGGCATAGATGGCACGTGACAAACTGTTGGCCGTGTCTTGAAGCTCTCGCCAGTCGAGAACCGGCTTCGACAATGGCTCCAGCGTATCCCGTACCACGCGATAGTGCAGCGTGTTCAACAGGAATTCCATAAAGGCCGCCAGCAGCGGCATCGCTCCGTAAGAGATCGTGACTTGAGGCGCGTCACCCTCATAGCGCAACACAATATGAGTGTTTGTCGCGGCGACGGGCCGTTCGACACAATCTCCTTGAGCCGGCAACCGTGCCCGAAGCCAGCCAGACGCCCAGCCTGACTTGCCCGTACCGGGCGCGCAAAAGTATTCCAGCCAGCCTTGCGGGCCGCCATCCTCTGATGCGAACACTGCACTGCGGACGAGGTGGCACAGTCGGAATGCCATCATTTCGTGCGCGCGGCCATCAAGGATCTTTGCGGCTAACCGGCGGAGAACGGCCTCGGGGTACTTCGGACCGTACTTGTCGCCGATCTGACCCAAATCCCAAAAGACGTTGCGCAGCACCTCGTCAGCGCCATGCTGAATAGTTCCCGTCATGGTTATCGTCACATGCCGGCCGTGCTGTCTCAGAAGAAGCGCTCTGGACGGACTGTGCGGAAAGGCACTCGGCCGTCGGTCCGAAACCGCGTGGCACCATCCACCACTGCGATCCAAGTACCTCCCGACATGGCGCTCGACTCTTCCCTCGAGAAGAACCACTCTTCATCGTACAGGCCTTCGCCCGCCGAGGCGGAGAGGAAGGTGTTGTCATCCACCGGAAAGCGTCCTCGCGTAAAGCGCTCGCGTCGGAAGCCGCCCTCGCGAATTCGGTCGACCAGTGCCGCGACGCTCTCATCGTCCTGATACGTTCGCCACCATTCCATGACACTGGCGACGTAGTCGATTGTGTCCAGGTGGACCACGGACTCGTTTCCGCAACGCTCGAGCGGGCCGCCGCGGTAATGAGACAGCGCGAGGTCCCATCGCCCATCATGCCGCCGATGCAGACGCTCCAGCAGGGCGACGCCTAGCCCGGCATTGGCGCCCGTCTCCCGCAGCTGATAGGGCCCGACACCGAACTCCTCTCGCGCGAGAGACGGCCGGATCCCCATGATGCCGACCACCGCACGATTGTCTCCTCTACGTGTAAACGGCACCCCGCCCACTCGCGCCACGGCAAGCGCTAGCTGGGGCGGCACTTCGGTCTTGAGCGCCGCGGCGACCACGGAATGGCGAGCCTGCGCGGAATGGCTGATACCGTCGGCACGCGCATCGCCAGTCGTGGCCAAGGCGGCAAGCAAGATGGCGGCGGCGACTATGCGGCCTGTCCAGAACGGTGCTCTCGCGCGGCACGCCCGATGCACATCGCTCTCCTGGAACGGTTCCCTGGCCATCAATTGTGTCCTCCTTCGACGGTTTGCTTCTGGCGGCGCGTGCTATGGCGGCGATGGAAGACCAAGGGGCATATTCGTCTGGCTGGCCCACAGGATGGAAGCCACAAGGGACTGCTGCTCTCCTTCGTTGACAAGAATCGCGGGGCCGCCATGCGAAACGGGACCCGCAAATATCCGCTTGGCCATTCCATTGTTGTGATGCGCCTCGAGACTGCTCGACGAAAGCAGCGCGTCCGAGCGGTCGATCGCATTGAAGGCGCCCGAACGTCGTAACTGTAGTCGGTGTCAGACTGGGGACCGGTGGAGTGAGGCGGATGAGAACCCGTGCCCTGCTGCGTCGTTTCGCCTGTGCCGCAATGCTGGGGGTGCTATGGGCTGCCTCGCTGGCAACTCTCGGGAGTGTTGCGGGCGCCTCTTCGTCGGAGGTTTGGAATTCTCAGGGTGTTGCGGTGATCATCGGCAACCGCGACTACGAGCACCGGGACGTTCCGGACGTCACCTTTGCGCACCGGGACGCGGACGCCTTCCGCGGCTACGTCATCGACGTGCTGGGCTACGATCCCGAGAACATCATCGATCTTCGCGATGCCAGCCGGCGTGAACTCTTCGACGCATTCGGCACGCGCGCGACCCTGAAGGGGCTGTTGTGGAGCTACCTGGACCCGCGGGGCGGCTCTGAGGTGGTGGTGTTCTATTCGGGCCACGGCGTTCCCGGGGTGCACGACGGGCGGGGATATCTTCTGCCGGTGGACGCTGACCCGAAGGCGGCGGAGGACGACGGCTATCCGATCGACCTGTTGTACGAGAACCTGGGGGGCTTGGCGGAGGCTGAGACGGTTCGGGTTTATCTGGACGCGTGCTTTTCGGGGAGCAGCGCGGATGGTGCGCTGATCAAGGACGCGAGCCCTGTGTATGTGACGGCTGCGTTGCCCGAGGGAGCTGGTGAGAAGGTGGTGTCGCTGAGCGCGGCGAGTGGGAAGCAGATTGCGTCGTGGGACAGGACGGCGAAGCACGGCCTGTTCACGCATCACCTTCTTGATGCGCTTCATGGTGGCGGGGATGGTGACGGAGACGGGCGTGTGACGGCGGAGGAGGCGAAGGCTTATCTGGACCGTCACATGACGCGTGCAGCGCGTCGGGAGCATCGTCGGGTTCAGGAGGCGAGCCTGATTGGCGGCGCCGGCGTTGTGCTGTCTGTTGCGCCGGTGGACGGGGAGTTTCCGGTGCGCCGCGGTTCCGACGCTTCTGCTCCGGCACCTGCTGTTGCGGAAGCAGAGGACGGCGACGGTGGAGGCGCGGTTGCGGATCCTGCGCTTGATCTGGCGGCGGTGACTGGGGGCGAGGCGATATTGACGGTTGAGACGACGCCTGCGGGTGCGTCGGTGCTGGTGGCGGGTGCCGAGGTTGGAGAGACGCCGCTTCGGCGCTACGACCTGCGCGCCGGCACCTACACGGTGACGCTCGACCACCCCACCCACGAGACGGTTGCGCTGAAGGACCAGACCCTGGCGGATGCCCAGGTTCTGCGTATCGAGCGGACGCTTGTACCCGCGACGGGCAAGGTAACGGTGATCACGCAGCCTGAAGGCGCTTGGGTCGAGCATGAAGGCGAGCGCTTGTCGGGCACCACGCCTGTGACGCTTGACGGTCTGCCCTCCGGCCCTCTGGTTTTGACGCTGGGAGCGGAGGGCCACCGGCCGGAGCGGGTTGAGGTCGAGGTGCAGAAGGGCGGTGTGGTCCTGGTGAACCGCGTGCTGGAGGAGGTACGCCACGGGACATTGACCCTGACGCTGGAACCGGCGGACGCACGGGTGACGCTGGCGGATGGCGGCACGCCTTACCGCCCCGGCATGGAGCTCGAGGAGGGGGAATACCGGATCCGGGTGGCACGTGAGGGCTACAAGGCGGCCTCGCGTGTCGTGACGGTGTCGGGAGAGACGCGGTTGCCGATTTCGCTGGAGCGCGCACCGCAGCCCTTCACGGTGATGACGACGCCGGCGGATGCGGAGGTTCGGTTCCTTGACGGCCGGGGCAGCTATCGAGCGGGTATGGCGCTGAAGCCGGGATCGTACCGCGTGCGGGTGAGCGCTGCGGGCTGGGAGGCGCAAGAGGCAACGATCCGGCACGGGACGGCGCCGACCCGTCATGCGGTGAGGCTTAAGCGCGAGCGGGACCCTGCGGCGGAGGAGGAGGCGCTCGGTCTGGATCGGGAGGACCGCCGTCGCATTCAACGGAGCCTGGCCTCCCTCGGTTTCGACCCTGGCCCCGCCGACGGTCTGTTCGGCAGTGGCACGCGTCAGGCGCTGGAGACGTGGCAGTTCTCGGAAGAGTTGGAGCCGACCGGCTACCTGGACGCAGCGGCAGCCAAGCTGCTGCTGGCGGTGTCAGAGGCCACGCTTGAGTCATTCGGACCCAACTGGATCATCGTCGAGAACCAGCCGTGTCAGATTTACAAACCCTCCCCCGAGCTCGGAGAAACAGCTACCTGGACCGGTCCTTGTGTGGATGGCAAGGGCTCCGGCCACGGCCGGACCGTGTGGCGGAGAGACTACGGAGAATCGATTTATGAAGGCGAGCGTCGCGACGGCAAGATGCACGGACAGGGGACGGCGTCCAATTGGGTCGGCTACATAGAGTACGATGGCGAATGGCGCGACGGCAAGAGGCATGGAAACGGGCGGATGAAATGGTACGAAGCTGGTACTATTAAGTACACTCATGAGGGTGAGTGGCGCAACGGAAAGAAACACGGTAGGGGGACTGAGTGGAGCATTTATGGTCGCTTCGAAGGCGAATGGCGCAATGACCTGCTGCGAAGCGGGGTGCAATTCTGGGGAAATAGTCAAAGCAAGTGGTATGAAGGTGAGTTTCGTGAACGGAAAACTGATCTAGGGTCGACTTCTCGAGACTTTCATGGAAAAGGAACACGAAATTATATAGATGATTCTCGTTATACGGGTGACTTTCGTGATAACGAGGAGCATGGGCGCGGCAGCATGGAATGGCCCAGTGGCAACCGCTACGAAGGCGAATGGCGCAATGGCAAGCCTCACGGCTATGGGACCTATACCTATGACGGCAAAGCTTACAGCGGTGATTGGCGTAACGGCTGCCTTTCCAAGCCTAATGGTGACTGGGCCATTATTGCAACTACCAAAGAGGCTTGTGGCTTCGAATGACCGATATTCGTCATTTTTCCTGGTCACACCCCATTGCGGCCCCTTGATTGCACGATGATTTGAGGAACGAACACCACCAAGGTGGCTGGCCGTTGCGTGATGGCATCTTTACCGAGGGAAGGGAGGCGATCTGTTGCAATTGATCCTCCCCCATCGAATTGGTCCACCCTTAGGTTACGGAAAGAGGAGGACCAACAATGGCGAGGAGGCGTTACAAGCCGGAGGAGATCGTGAGCCTGTTGCGGCAGGCTGAGGTTCTGCACGGCCAGGGCATGTCGATGGCGGACGCGATCCGGCAGCTTGGGATTAGCGAGGTTACATTCTACAGGTGGCGCAAGGAGTATGCCGGGATGAGCGGCGACCAACTCCGTCGCCTCAAGGAGCTTGAGAAGGAGAACGAGCGGCTGCGCCGTGCGGTCTCGGACCTGACGCTGGACAAGCAGATCCTCAAAGAGGCCGCCCGGGGAAATTTCTGAGCCCCTCGCGCCGCCGCCAGTGCATCGATCATGTCCGTGACCGGCTCGGGGTCTCGGAGCGCCGGGCTTGCCGGGTGCTGGGGCAGCATCGCTCGACCCAGCGCCGCATCCCGCGCGGCGGTGACGACGAGGACCGCCTGGTCGCGGACATGATCGAGCTGGCCCGCCAGTACGGCCGCTACGGATACCGGCGGATCGCGGCCTTACTTCGCGATGCCGGCTGGCAGGTCAACGACAAGCGGGTCGAGCGCCTGTGGCGGCGCGAGGGGCTGAAGGTGCCCGGCAAACAACCCAAGCGGGGGCGTCTATGGCTCAACGACGGCTCCTGCGTCCGGTTGCGCGCCGAGAGGGCGGACCACGTCTGGTCCTACGACTTCGTGCATCACCGGACCTATGACGGCAGGGCCTTCCGCATGCTCAATGTCCTGGACGAGTTCACCCGTGAGAGCCTGGCCATCCGGGTCCGGCGCAAGCTCTCCTCGAACGATGTCATCGACGTGCTGACGGACCTGTTCGTCCTGCGCGGCATCCCGGGTTGGATCCGTTCCGACAACGGCCCGGAGTTCGTCGCCGGGGCCGTGCGGCGGTGGATTGCCGCGGTGGGGAGCCGGACCGCCTTCATCGAGCCGGGATCGCCCTGGGAGAACGGCTACATCGAGAGTTTCAACGCCCGACTGCGCGACGAACTCCTGCGGCATTAGGTAGGAGATGCACCAGATGATCTTTAAATGATAGAGTTTGTTGAGATGGTGGGGTTTATGACACGGTATTGTGGGAGCTGCCGTTATGGAACATAATAAGAACATCTCGATTGCTGTGTTGAGGAGTGGGGTGTGGCGCAGCACTTCCTGCTTTCGGCGGCCGCGCGAACGCTGTCGCTCAAGACGATCTTCTCCGAGGGCGAGGATGCGGCATATCGGCGGTTCCGTCGGTTGCGCTGGCCGGACACCGATGGGGCGCCGGTCTGCCCCGCCTGCGGTTGCCTCGACATCTACGACCTGACGACACGGCGCCGCTTCAAGTGCGCTGCCTGTTACCACCAGTTCAGCGTCACGTCGGGCACGATCTTCGCCTCGCGCAAGCTCTCCTTCGTCGACCTGCTGGGCGCGATCTGCCTGTTCGTGAACGCATCGAAGGGGCTCTCGGCGGTTCAGCTCTCCCGTGACCTCGACGTCCAATACAAGACTGCCTTCGTGCTGATGCACAAACTGCGCGAGGTGATGGCTGCGGAGACGCGGGATGTGCGGCTCAGCGGCCATGTGGAAGTAGACGGCGCCGTGTTCGGCGGGCATGTCCGGCCTGCGAATGCTCGCGAAGACCGCGTCGATCGCCGCCTGCTGCAAAACCGCAGCGGCAAGCGTCGCGTGGTCGTCGCGCTCAGGCAACGCGGTGGTTCAACCCTGACCCGAACATTCCTGCGCGAGGCCGAGGGTGTGGACTTCGCCAGGGAGAGGATCGCACCGGGATCGACGATCTCGGCCGATGAGATCGCCCATTGGGACCTTCTCGAGCCGGCGTTCGATGTTCACCGCATCAACCATTCCGACGCCTACAGCTGCGACGGCGTCCACACCAATCTGGCGGAGAGCTTCTTTGCCCGGCTCCGGCGCATGGTCGGCGGGCAGCATCACAAGGTTGGCGGCCGGCATCTTGGCGCCTATGCGGCGCACGCGGCCTGGTTGGAGGATC
>MKWU01001802.1_pt1 | contig 35200 bp, 32 predicted proteins | sample 809101 | NCBI WGS metagenome assembly MKWU01 (sample SAMN05860141, study PRJNA318959) | sponge metagenome | host: Aplysina aerophoba | place: Slovenia: Piran, Adriatic Sea, Gulf of Piran | collected 2013-05-07
TGATGATCAGCGTCCACAGTTTTACCCCGGTGCTGGGAAACCGGCGCCGTCCCTGGCATATCGGCGTGTTGTGGGACAAGGACCCGCGTATCGCACTGCCCCTGCTGGAGAAGCTCAGGCAGGACCGGGACCTGGTTGTCGGCGACAACGAGCCTTATTCCGGCCATCACCATGCCGACTACACGGTTGATAACCACGCAGAGGGCAGGGGACTTGCCAACGTATCCATTGAAATACGGCAGGATCTCCTGCACGATAAGGCCGGTGTCGAGCGCTGGACGGCGCTCCTGGTCGATGCCTTGACGGAAATACTGGCCGATGAGACATTATATAAATCAATCGAGTCTGACCCCATTGATTTCCGGGGAGGTAATCTGAATGGCAATCCCTGAACCTGCGTTCACTGTCGGTATCGAAGAGGAATACCTGCTGGTGAACAGGGAAACGCGTGACCTGTGCAACGACACACCCGAAACCATGGTACAGGAATGCGCGGCGCTGTGTGGGGGGCAGGTCACTCCCGAATTTCTCCGCTCCCAGATCGAGGTGGGCACCAGGCCCTGCAAAACCATTCCCGAGGCCCGTGAGGACCTCGCTTCCTTAAGGAGTGCAGTCATCGAGGTTGCAGGCCGTTACGGACTGGCGCCCATCGCCGCGTCCACCCACCCCTTCGCCAGTTGGCGTGACCAGCGGCACACGGAGAAGGAACGTTACGATATCCTCGAACACGACATGCAGGCTGCCGCAAGACGCATGCTGATCTGCGGCATGCACGTCCACGTCGGTATCGGGGACAACGAATTGCGCATCGACCTGTTGAATCAATTCAACTACTTCCTGCCCCACCTGCTGGCCCTGAGTTGCTCGTCTCCTTTCTGGGAAGGGGAAAACACGGGCCTGATGTCATACCGGTTAACGGTGTTTGACGCCTTGCAGCGCACCGGCATCCCCGAGCAGTTTTCGAGTTACGCGGAGTATGAACGCCATATCAATATTCTGAAATCCGCCGGGGTAATTGATGATGCAAGCAAAGTCTGGTGGGACCTGCGGCCCAGTGCGCGCTATCCGACCCTGGAGGCGCGTATCATGGACGTATGCACATCCCTGGATGACGCGGCCTGTATTGCTGCATTGACGGTTTGTATCATGCGTATGCTCTACCGCCTGCGCAAGAACAACCAGCGCTGGCGGGCTTATGCCCAGATGCTGGTGACGGAAAACCGCTGGCGCGCCATGCGCTACGGTCCTGACGAGGGGTTGATCGACTTCGGCAAAAGCGAGATTGTCCCGTTCGATGTGTTACTGGAAGAATTGATCGAGCTTGTTGAAGAAGACGCCGATGTCCTGGACTGTACCGCTGAACTGGTGCATGCGCGCACCATCCTCACACGCGGCACCAGCGCACACCGGCAGCTTGTGGCGTACGAGCGGGCCCTCCGCTTGGGTATGGACAAGCAGAAAGCGCTGCATGCCGTGGTCGACATGCTGATCACTGAGACAGCCCCGGATACTGAAAATTTGGGGTCAGAGTAAGGGGTCAGAGCAAAAATACTTCCACCCCGGTTAGCGTCACAGCTTCGTTGTTGTGTATTTTTACTCTGACCCCTTACTCTGACCCCTTACTCTGACCCCAAATATCCATGCTCAGTATTGTCTGAGCGCCAGCACGGGTGGCGTGGACAGGACCTTGCGGGTGCCGGCCAAACCGCCGATGACAACGACCAGCGTACATAGCAGCGGTGTGATGAGCCACACCCAGGGATTAATCATGATGTCCATGTGGAAGACGAATTCGGCAAGTAACATTTCCGCCACGGTGGCTGTCAGGGCGGCGACAATGCCGGCAATCAGGCCGAGCAGGGCGAACTCTGCCAGCAGGCCGGTAAGAACATGGCTGCGTCCTGCTCCCAGGGTGCTCAGCAGCGCGGTTTCGTACCTGCGTTCATCGTGGGTGGTCTGCAGCGCGGCAAGCAGGACTATAATCCCGGCCAGCAAGGTAAAACCCGAAACAAATTCCACTGCCTTCACCACCTGTTGCATGATCCCGCGCACCTGCCTGAGGATGGAATCCACGTCGAAGACGGTGATACTCGGCCAGGTCCTGACCAGGTCGATAAGCAGCGGCCTGTCTTCCGGAGCCAGGTGGAAACTGGTTATGTAAGACGCCGGGTAGCCGTCCAGTGTGCCTGGGTTGGCGACGACAAAGAAATTCACGTTGAACGTATCCCAATCGACCCACCTGGTATTGCTGACCGTTCCGGCTACCTGTTTGTCTGCGATCTTGAACTCCAGCCGGTCACCCAGTGAAATCCCCAGGGTGGCTGCGAACTCCTCCTCGAACGAAAACAGGTTTTCGCCGGTTTCGCCCCACCATTCCCCGGCCGTCAGCCGGTTGTCATCCTGCAGGGAACCCGCTATGGACAGATTGAAGGTGCGCCTGGCGAAACGTTTGGCCCGCTCTTCCGTGTAGTCGTCCGGATTAACCGTACGCTCGTTAATGGTCATCAGGCGGGCGCGGATCATCGGAAAAACCGGCGGAGCGACTCCGGTCCGGTCATCGATAAACTTCCTGACCGCGTCCACCTCGCCGGGCTGGATGTTGATGAGGAAATAGTTGGGGGTATCGGGAGGTAACCGGTTGTTCCAGTTTGCCAGCAGATCGGTCCGGATCAGCACCAGCAGGGTAAGCACCATTACACCTATGCTGATGGCCAGGATCTGTGCCATGCTCAGCCCGGCCCGGCGCACGATGTTAGCCAGACCGAAGCGGGCGGCAACGCCGACACCCGACCGCAGCGTGTTCAACCAGCGGATTGCCAGCCGCGTGGCCAGGTACGACGCTACAGCGGTTATCGCCAGCCCGGTGAAACCGTACAGGATCAAGTCCACGCTGCCCGATTTCCACGGCGCCAGCAGTAACAGGCAGCCAATCGCTGCTGTATAAATGCCCAGGTTGCTCAAGGGCTGGGGAACCAGGTCCCGCCTGAGCACCCGCAGCGGTGTTACGTTCTTCAGCCGCAGGATCTGCGGCATGGCAAAGCCCAGGACCGTCACCACGCCGGCCGCCATACCGACCAGGACCGGAGTCAGGCCAGGCTCCGGGACAGGTCTCGTCACCAGCCCCTGCATCAACGCCGTCAGGCCGGATTGCCCCAGGTAGCCGAAGGCGCAGCCGATGCCGCTGCAGAACAAGGCAAGGACCGACAACTGGATGAAATAGATTTTAATGATCATACCCTGGTCTGCTCCGAAGCAGCGCATGATGGCGCAGTTGTCAAAATGCCTGACAACGTAGCGTTGAGCAGACAAGGCGATGGCGAGACCGGCCAGTGCGATACTCACCAGTACGGCAAGGCCCAGGAACTGTTCCGCCCGGTCCAGGGCGGTGCGCAATTCAGGCCGGGCGTCGCGTATGCCCCGGATATCGTATTCTTCGTAGTCGCCGGTCAAATCGCGGAACCCGGTCACAGCTTCACCCGGGCCGGAGACCAGCAGCCGGTATATAGCCCGGCTGCCGGGCCTGATGAGGCCGGTGGTTTCCAGGTCTGCAAGGTTCATCAGCAATCTCGGGGCGATATTGAACATGTCGCCCCCGCGATCGGGTTCGTAAGTCAATACTTTTGCCGCGTGCAGGGACGATGCCCCCAGGTTGACGTTATCGCCGACGTTGAAATCCAGTAACTGGAACAGCCGCGGATCAGGCCACACCGAACCCGGCTCCGGTATGGTCCGGCTGGTGATCTCTTCGGAAAACAACTGCTCCGAAACCAGCAGCCTGCCCCGCAGCGGATAACCGGATTGCACCGCCTTCACCTCCGCCAGCTCAAGCCTGTCAGCGAAGACGACGACGCTTCGGAAACTGACGGTCAGCGCCGTTTGCAATCCCAGCCCCCGGGCCTGTTCGATGAACTCCCGGCCGAAAGGTTCGGCCGAACTGACAACAAGATCCGCGGCAAGCAACTCGGTGGCCTGGATTTCCGTAACCTGGTTGACCCGGTCGGTAAAGAAGCCGACAGTCGTCAGGCTTGTCACCGCTATGATCAGCGCCAGCCCGATCAGGCGCAGTTCCCCCGCACGCCAATCCCGCAGCAACTGGGTAAGTGACAGTCTAAGCAGGAACATGAGGTTGTCTGATGCGCCCGCCGTCCAGGGTCAGTTTGCGGGAACAGTGGGTGGCGACGGCCTCATCATGGGTGACCAGCACCAGGGTCGTGCCGCGCTCCGAATTCAGGCGGAACAGCAGTTCCACGATCTGCGCCGCGGTTTCCTGGTCAAGGCTGCCGGTGAGTTCATCGGCAAACAGCACCAGCGGCGTACCGGCAAACGCGCGGGCAATGGCCACCCGCTGCTGTTCGCCGCCGGATAACTGGTTCGGGTAGTGGGCGCTACGGTCGGACAAGCCGACCTCGGCCAGGTGCGCCAGCGCCATATCCCTGGCAGCGCCGTTCCCTGCCAGTTCCAGCGGCAGCATGACGTTTTCCAGGGCGGTCAGACCCTGCAGTAACTGGAATGACTGGAATACGAAACCGACCCGCCGGTTACGCAACTTTGCCCTGCCTGCTTCATCCAGCCTGGTCAGGTCCATGTTATCCAGGATGACTTTGCCGCTTGTCGGCAGGTCCAGCCCTGCCAGTATGCCGATGAGTGTGGACTTTCCGGAACCGGATACGCCTGTTACAGCCAGACTCTCTCCATATTTGATCGCCAGGCTGATATTATCCAGGATAGTCAGGCTGCCGGCGGGACCGTTGACCCGTTTAACCAGGTTTTCCGCCCGGATAATGTATTTCGAGGTTTGCTCCATGTTGAGACCAGTTACGTTTATAGTATTTTTATTTGTATCATTATCTGCCCCCGGGTCGGATAAAATCATCCTGGTACTGGGAGACAGCCTGAGCGCCGGCCACGGTATTGCCCCTGAGGCGGGTTGGGTTTTTCAATTACGCAGCCGTCTGAGCATGGAAGGCTACAGCTATAAAGTCATAAATGCCAGTATCAGCGGCGAAACCACGCACGGCGCAAACAGTCGTCTTCATGGTATTTTAAAAGAGATAAAACCTGATATCACCATCGTCGAACTGGGCGGCAATGACGGCCTGAGGGGGATCCCCCTGGCGGAAATCAGGGATAACCTGCACGAGATCGTCGAAAAAATTTCTGCCTCGGGCAGCAGCGTACTCCTGGTCGAGATGCTCCTGCCGCCGAATTACGGCGCTGCTTACATAGAAAAATTTGTCGCCGTGTATAAACAACTGGGCTCACAGGATAACGTGATCCTGGCGAAATTTATAATGGATGATATTGCCGATAATCCGGATTTGATGCAAAGTGACGGTATTCATCCGAAAGCAGAAGCACAGGTAATGATGCTGGACAACCTATGGCCCGATCTCTATCCGTTACTGGAAAAGGACGTTGATCAATGAATTACTGCAGTCTTTGCGGCGCACAGGTAGTGCAGAAAGTTCCGCCTGACGACGACCGCCTGCGTTACGTATGCGAGTCCTGCGATGCGATCCACTATCAGAACCCGAAGATAGTTGCGGGGTGCATACCGGTGTGGGAGGACAAGGTGCTTATGTGCAAACGCGCGATTGACCCCCGGTACGGCTACTGGACACTGCCCGCGGGCTTCATGGAACTGGGTGAAAGCTCGCACGAGGCGGCGTTGCGGGAGACCATGGAGGAGGCCAATGCCCGTGTCGAGATCATCAACCTGTTCGCCGTGTTCAACCTGCCCCACGTCAACCAGGTTTACCTGATGTTCAACTCCACACTCATGGATCTGAATTTCTCCGCCGGTGCGGAAAGCCAGGAAGTGGCGCTGTTTACCCAGGACGAAATACCCTGGGAGCAACTGTCGTTCCCTACGATCCGTTACTCACTCGAGTTCTTCTTCGAAGACCGGAAGAATAACCACTACCAGTTGCATACGGGTGATATCATTCGCGGCAACTCGGGCCACGAATTCCTGACCGGCCCGAAAACCCGGTATCAAGAGTTATAACCAGCCGCAGTGATGGATGTAACAGTTCCACCGGATGCTCCCCGGGTTGTGCGGCAGGCGACCTGGCACTACCGGGACTTGCTGATGATATCGATATACGCCTGGATACGCACACCAACCTGAAAATTGAGAGGTAACCCATGATACGACCACACGGATCCGGTGAACTGCGCCCGCTGTTCGTCGAAGATGAAGACCGGCGCCAGACATTGCTGGAAGAAGCCGAAACCCTGCCGCAGTTGCTGCTTAACTCGGCGGCCGCGGCCAATGCGGTGATGCTGGGCGCCGGCTATTTTTCACCCTTGCCCGGGTATATGAATGCCGCTGACGCAACCGGTGTTGCCCGGGATATGCACACCGCTGCCAGCCTGTTCTGGCCCGTACCCTGCCTGAACCTGAGTACCGACACTTCCGCAATCAACGGAGCAGAACGAATAGCGCTGCGCGACCCCAACGTGGAAGGTTCGCCCGTTCTCGCCATTCAGGAGGTGGCCTCGGTGGAGACCCTGTCGGAAGATCAAATCAGGCTGATCACTGAAAAAGTGTTCGGCACCCTGGACCGGGACCACCCCGGTGTGGCGACGCTGACCGCGTCCGGCAACCGTCTGGTGGCGGGCCCGGTACAGGTATTGAATTACAGTTACTTCGAACAGGACTTCCCGGAGACGTTCAGGACTGCCATGCAGATACGCGCCGGGATTGCCGCCAACGGCTGGGACAAAGTCGTCGCGTTCCAGACGCGCAACCCCATGCACCGCGCCCATGAGGAATTGTGCAAGATGGCCGGAGCAACGGTTAATGCCGACGGCATATTGATCCACATGCTGCTGGGTAAGCTGAAGCCGGGGGACATCCCTGCCGATGTGCGTGATGCGGCGATACGCAAGATGGTGGAACTGTATTTCCCCGAGAATACCGTGATGGTAACCGGCTACGGGTTCGATATGCTCTACGCCGGCCCGCGGGAAGCGGTGCTGCATGCCGTGTTCCGGCAGAATGCCGGTTGCAGCCATTTGATAGTCGGCCGGGACCACGCCGGCGTCGGCAGTTATTACGGCCCCTTCGACGCGCAGGCCATTTTCCGCGAACAAGTGCCTGAAGGCGCGCTGGAGATTGAAATATTCGAAGCGGACCACACTGCTTATTCAAAGAAACTGGACCGGGTAGTGATGATGCGCGATGTGCCGGATCACGGGATGGAGGATTTCGTCCTGCTGTCGGGGACAAAAGTACGGGAGATGCTGGCCGGCGGACAAGCCTTGCCGGAAGAGTTTGCCCGGCCCGAGGTCGCCCGGATACTCATGGAGTATTACCGGCACTAGGTGAAATACTTGCCAATGGACTGTGACGAGTTGTCAGGCTGACAGTATTTTTACTCTGACCCCGAATTTCCCTTTGATAAGCAATTTTTTGTTGACATCTGAAATTTTGCCGCTATATTGTTAGCACTCACTTTAGTAGAGTGCTAACAATTCCATCATATTCATAAAACAACAAACAGCTTAGCTCATAGGAGGTAATCAGAATATGAATATCAGACCATTACACGACCGGGTAGTCGTGCGGCGGCTGGAAGAGGAAAAGATGTCCCCGGGCGGGATTGTCATTCCTGACAGCGCCACTGAAAAGCCAATCCAGGGAGAAGTCGTCGCCACCGGTAACGGCAAGATCCTGGATAACGGAGAGGTACGCGGCCTGGATGTCAAGGCAGGGGACAGGATCCTGTTTGGCAAATATTCAGGTACGGAAGTGAAAATAGATAATGAAGAACTGCTGGTGATGCGTGAAGACGACATCATGGGCGTTATCGAATAAGGTCAGGAGGTCAAGAAAATGAGTGCAAAAGAAGTCAGATTCGGTGATGACGCTCGTTCGCGCATGGCGAAAGGTGTCAATACACTGGCAAACGCGGTAAAGCAGACGTTGGGACCCAAGGGTCGTAACGTCGTCGTAGAAAAGAGTTTCGGCGCCCCGACGGTTACCAAAGACGGCGTTTCCGTGGCAAAGGAGATCGAGCTGGAGGACAAGTTCGAGAACATGGGTGCACAGATGGTCAAGGAAGTCGCCTCCAAGACGTCCGACGTGGCCGGTGACGGCACTACTACCGCGACGGTACTGGCGCAGGCGATTGTGCGCGAGGGCCTGAAGGCGGTTGCCGCCGGCACCAACCCCATGGATATCAAGCGCGGCATCGATGCTGCGGTGCTGACGGCCGTAAGAGAACTTGAAAACTTCTCCAAGCCCTGTGCCGACAGCAAGGCCATCGCCCAGGTAGGCACTATCTCCGCCAATGCCGACGAGGATATCGGCCAGATTATTGCCGATGCAATGGAAAAAGTGGGCAAGGAAGGGGTGATTACCGTCGAAGAGGGTTCCGGCCTGGACAATGAACTGGACGTAGTGGAAGGTATGCAGTTCGATCGCGGTTACCTGTCTCCCTACTTCATCAACAACCAGGAGACCATGAGCGTCGACCTGGAGAGTCCTTTTATCCTGTTGCACGACAAGAAGGTCTCCAACGTAAGAGACCTGTTGCCGGTGCTGGAAAGCGTTGCCAAATCAGGCAAGTCGCTGCTGATCATTGCCGAGGATATCGAGGGTGAGGCCCTTGCTACCCTGGTGGTCAACAACATGCGCGGCACCGTCAAGGTTGCCGGCGTCAAGGCGCCGGGTTTTGGCGACCGGCGCAAGGCCATGCTTGAGGATATCGCCATCCTGACCGGCGGTACAGTCATCTCCGAGGAAGTCGGGTTGTCGCTGGAGAAGGCGGGTCTGGACGACCTGGGCAGCGCCAAGCGCGTGCAGATCACCAAGGAAAATGCGACTATCATCGACGGCGCCGGACAGACCGAGAGTATCGAAGGCCGCGTCAACCAGATCCGCGCCCAGATTGAAGAGTCGACGTCCGACTACGACCGGGAGAAACTGCAGGAACGCGTGGCCAAGCTGGCCGGCGGTGTAGCCGTCATCAAGGTCGGCGCCGCTACCGAAGTGGAAATGAAGGAGAAGAAGGCGCGTGTCGAGGATGCCCTGCATTCCACCCGTGCCGCGGTCGAAGAGGGCGTGGTGCCCGGCGGCGGCGTTGCGATGGTACGCGCAGTGGCAGCCACTGCCGAGGTCAAGGGCAAGAACGACGACCAGCAGACAGGTGTCTCCATCCTGTTGCGCTCCCTGGAGGAACCGCTGCGCCAGATCGTCACGAACTCGGGCGACGAGGCATCCGTGGTGCTTAACCAGGTTGCCGAGGGAGAAGGCAACTACGGTTACAACGCAGCCACCGGGGAATTCGGCGATATGATAGAAATGGGTATCCTGGATCCGACCAAAGTGGCCCGTTACGCGCTGCAGAACGCAGCGTCGGTTGCCGGCCTGTTGTTGACGACGGAAGCCATGGTGGCCGAAGTGCCGAAGAAGGAAGAGCCTATGCCCATGGGCGGTGGTGATATGGGCGGCATGGGCGGCATGGGCGGCATGATGTAACCCACTGCTGTTCAGCGGTATAAAAAAACCCGCCATCCGGCGGGTTTTTTTTGGCAAGGACGTTACCGGCCCTCGCTGGAGTGACGGTTATTACGACCTCTTCTTCATGGCGTCGAAGAACTGGGCGTTGTTCTTGGTCGCTTTCAGCCGTTCCAGGAGAAATTCCATGGCTCCGATCGATTCCATCGGGTGCAGCAGCTTCCTTAATATCCACATCTTCTGCAGTTCCTCCTTTTCCGTCAGCAACTCTTCACGGCGGGTGCCGGAACGGTTGATGTAGATGGCGGGATAGATGCGTTTTTCCGAAATCTCGCGGTCCAGGTGCAACTCCATGTTACCGGTGCCCTTGAACTCTTCGTAGATGACTTCATCCATGCGCGAACCGGTGTCGATCAGGGCCGTGGCGAGGATAGTCAGGCTGCCGCCTTCTTCGATGTTGCGCGCGGCGCCGAAAAAGCGTTTCGGCCGCTGCAATGCGTTTGCATCGACGCCACCCGTCAATACCTTGCCGGATGCCGGCACAACGGTGTTGTAGGCCCGGGCAAGGCGGGTAATGGAATCCAGCAGAACGACCACGTCCCGCTTGTGCTCCGTCAGACGTTTTGCCCGCTCGATGACCATTTCCGCCACTTGTACGTGGCGGGTGGCAGGTTCATCGAACGTGCTTGAGATCACTTCGCCCCGGACCGAGCGTTCCATCTCCGTCACTTCCTCCGGCCGTTCGTCGATGAGCAGGACGATTAAATGGCATTCCGGGTGGTTGTGCTTGATGGACTGGGCAATGGATTGCAGGATCATCGTTTTGCCGGCCTTTGGCGGCGATACGATGAGGCCGCGCTGGCCTTTGCCGATAGGCGCTACCAGGTCAATGATCCTGGGGGTCAGGTCTTCGGTACTGCCGTTACCCACCTCCAGCTTCAGACGCTGCTCTGCAAACAGCGGCGTCAGGTTTTCAAAGATGATCTTGTGCCTGGCCTTTTCAGGCGCCTCGAAATTTATCTCGTTGACCTTCAGCAGCGCGAAATAGCGCTCGCCTTCCTTGGGGGGCCTTATCTTGCCGGAGATATTGTCACCGGTGCGCAGGTTGAAACGCCTTATCTGGCTGGGCGATACGTAGATGTCATCGGGGCCGGCCAGGTAGGAACTGTCGGCGGATCGTAAAAATCCGAAACCGTCCTGGAGGATCTCCAGCACGCCGCTACCGTAGATATCTTCGCCCTTTCTTGCATGGGCCTTTAGAATTTCAAAAATTACGTCCTGTTTTCTCGAGCGGGCCAAGCCGTCAAGGCCGAGGGATTCTGAGATGAGAACAAGTTCTGATGCGGGTTGTTGCTTTAACTCTGTGAGATTCATTTGCTCCGAAATAAATTAGCTGATATTAACTGGCTGAATGGCTTTCGCCACACATATGGTTGAAATGCGCTAGGGGCCCGAATTAAGTTAGAGGAACTATACGACAGGTTAGACTACACTAGACGGTAGCACGTCAAATCGGAAACGTCCAGTTTTTTTATACCTGTGTCTTAAATTGTGCTGTCTATGAAGGCAGATAACTGCAGTTTCGACACGGCGCCTACCTTGGTGCCAACGACATCGCCATCCTTGAAAATCATCAATGTGGGGATACCGCGTACTGCGTATTTCTGCGGGGTCTGGGGATTTTCATCGATATTGATCTTGGCTACCGTCAGGTTGCCGGTATATTCGTCGGCAATTTCATCGAGGATAGGTGCGATCATCTTGCAGGGGCCGCACCACTCCGCCCAGTAGTCCACCATTACCGGCGCTTCCGATTTTAATACATCTTCTTCAAAGCTGGAATCAGTTACGTGGACAATGCTGTTATTCATCTCGTGCGTTACCTATGGTTGTTTGTGGATATAGTTGTAGTGTGACGGGAATTCACATTTCATCCGAAATATCGACCGATTTCAAGTTCTTGTTTAAAAATATTTACCAACGGACCCCGGGACGGGGTATCGGCGCCGTACACGGTTTCAGATTGACATTTAATATATTGTTCTGGAAGATTGCAAACCTTATTCCAGCCGCCAGACTTCCGGAGACCCATAATGGTTTCACATCGCTTGTTACCAATACTCATACTGGCGCTCATTCTGTCCGGATGCGGCCAGAAGGGCGCGCTTTACCTGCCTGATAACGATTCTGCCGGGGTGGCCGCCCAGGAATTGTGAATGGGAAATTTTTCATACAAAAACGGCGCCCTGCACGCCGAAGGAGTCAACTTGACTGCGCTCGCCGAACGCCACGGCACGCCCGCCTACGTGTATTCGCGGGCGGCGATTGAAGCCAACTGGCGCGCCTATGCGGATGCATGCGCCGGCAGGGACGCCCTGGTCTGCTACTCCGTCAAGGCAAACGGCAACCTGGCAATCCTGAATCTCCTGGCCAGGCTGGGCTCGGGTTTTGACATCGTATCCGGGGGAGAACTGGAACGGGTTATTGCCGCCGGGGGCGAACCGGGCAAGGTGGTGTTTTCCGGTACCGGGAAGCGCGCAGATGAAATGGCGCGCGCATTGGAAGCCGGTATCCATTGTTTTAACGTGGAGTCGGAGGCGGAGTTGTTGCGTCTTGACGAAATAGCCGGACAGATGTCCCTGACGGCGCCCGTATCGATCCGCGTTAATCCGGATATCGATCCGGACACCCACCCGTATATCGCCACCGGCCTGAGGGGAAACAAGTTCGGCGTCGATCACGAGGAAGCCCTGGAAATATACCGGCTGGCTGACCGCCTGGGCCATATCACGGCGACCGGAATCGATTGCCACATCGGCTCACAAATTACTTCAACCGGGCCTTACGTCGACGCGGTGAAAAAACTGCTTGCGCTGTTGGGACACCTGGAAAAAACCGGAATCAGCGTCAGCCACATTGATATCGGTGGTGGCCTTGGTATCAGCTACCGCGACGAGACAGCGCCTGATGCAGCAGGCTTTGCCGGGGTCATCTCGGACCTTGTCCCGGCGCGTTACGGGATCATCCTGGAACCGGGCCGTTCAATAGTCGGTAACGCCGGTGTGTTACTTACCAGGGTCGAATACCTGAAAGCAAACAGGGAGAAACATTTTGCCGTGGTTGACGCGTCCATGAACGATTTATTGCGGCCGTCCCTGTACCAGGCCTGGCATGACATTATCCCCGTTAGCGAACGCGCGGACGGTGCGCAAGCGGAATATGACGTGGTCGGCCCGATATGCGAGACGGGCGATTTCCTGGGGCTGGGGCGCAGCCTTTCCCTTGGTCCGGACGACCTGCTGGCCGTCATGTGCGCCGGGGCCTACGGGTTTTCCATGAGCTCAAATTACAACGCCAGGCCCAGGGCGGTGGAATTGCTGGTGGACGGGGAGCGCGGCCATGTCATCCGGGAACGGGAAACGGTCGGGCAACTGATGGCGGGGGAGAAAATTTTACCTGCCTGAACGGCACGTCCCGCAGCCATCCCGGATAGCCGCACCCTCCCGGTTTCCGTTGCTGTGACAGGTACCTGACTGACAAATGGTCAATATTGGTGCATAATTCCTGGTGCAATGACTCGTTTTGGTGCATCATATCGCTTGGTATGCGGAGCGGGCGCCGGTAAGCTGTTGAAAGATGCAGTTTTTTTCACGGGTACCCTGGGTGGCACAAATTGTGCAACAGAATTCCATTTGTTACCGGTTGTCGCCATGAACTACGCGGGGGGACCGGGAGCAGTTAAATCCAATGTAAAACTGTGCGAGGAGATAAGCAATGTCGAAAGAGAATGTATATGGATTAATCGAAGAGCATGATGTGCGTTTTGTTGACCTGCGGTTCTGTGATACGCGCGGCAAGGAACAGCATGTAACTGTGCCGGTTAATGCCGTCGACGACGAATTTTTCGAAAACGGCAAGATGTTTGACGGTTCGTCCATTTCCGGCTGGAAGGGGATCGACGAATCAGACATGTTGTTGATGCCTGATACGGAAACGGCAGTGATCGATCCATTTTATGATGAATCAACCCTGGACCTGCGTTGTGACGTCCTGGAACCGACCACCATGCAGGGCTACGAACGCTGCCCGCGTTCCCTGGCAAAACGCGCCGAGGCCTACCTGCAATCGACCGGTATCGCCGATGTTGCCTATTTCGGCCCGGAACCCGAGTTCTTCATCTTTGATGAAGCCCGCTGGGGCGATAGCCTGAACAGCGCGTTTTACGAAATTGATTCCGAGGAAGGCCACTGGAACAGCGACAAGCTGATGGACGGCCCGAACCAGGGTCACCGCCCCGGCGTTAAGGGCGGCTATTTTCCGGTGCCGCCGGTTGATTCCCTGCAGAACGTGCGCACTGCCATCTGTATGGCGCTGCAGGATATGGGGCAGACGGTTGAGGTGCATCACCATGAAGTCGCGACGGCCGGCCAGGCGGAAATCGGCACAAAATTCAAATCACTGGTGACCAAGGCGGATGAACTGCTTACCCTGAAGTACTGCGCCATGAACGTTGCCCAGGGATACGGCAAGACGGTGACCTTCATGCCGAAACCCCTGGTTGGCGACAACGGCAACGGCATGCACGTGCACCAGTCCCTGGGTAAAGACGGCCAGAACCTGTTCTCCGGGGACAAGTACGGCGGTCTTTCCGACACGGCCCTGCATTATATTGCAGGCATCTTCAAACATGCCCGGGCGCTCAATGCTTTTACCAATTCCGGCACCAACAGCTACAAGCGCCTGGTACCCGGATTTGAAGCCCCGGTATTGCTCGCCTATTCCGCGCGCAACCGTTCTGCATCGTGCCGCATCCCCTGGATTGCCAACCCGCAGGGCAGGCGCGTTGAAATCAGGTTCCCGGATTCCTGCGGCAACCCGTACTTCATGTTCGCGGCGATGATGATGGCGGGCCTGGACGGGATACAGAACAAGCTGGACCCGGGTGAACCCCTGGAAAAAGACCTGTATGACCTGACGATTGAGGAAGAGGCGGAGATTCCCACCGTTTGTTCGTCACTGGACCAGGCGTTGGAGGCACTGGACCAGGACCGGGACTTCCTCACTGCCGGTGGTGTGTTCTCGGACGACATGATCGACGGATACATAGAGTTGAAGATGAATGAGGTAACTCGTTTCCGTATGACCACACACCCGGTAGAACTTGATATGTACTACAGTCTGTGATTGGTAAATCGTTCCGGCTATGGCCTCTCCGGGGGCCCTAGCCGGGACATCGCCTGTTAACGGCAAGGATGCGGCCACTGCGCATATAGCCAAAACCATGAGCACGTACAGGCTGCTGGATAACCTCTACACGGCCGTGCTGGTATTCGATGATCGATTGCGGCTCACCGATATCAATAATGCAGGGGAGACGTTGTTTTTTATAAGCCGCACCAAGATGTACGGCCATACCGCCAACGAAATCCTGTTTGCCTCGCAAAAGCTGCTGGAAAATCTTGAACGTACCCGGGCGACAAGACAATCCCGTATGGAATGGGGCATCGATCTGGACCTTCCCGATGCAAAGCCCATGTGTGTGGACTGCATCGTGACCCCGGTGATCGAGGGTGAGACATGCAAGGAAGTGGTCCTGGAACTGATCAATGCCGACTCCCGCGTGCGGGCGCTGCGCGAAAGTAACCTGTCTTATCTACACGATGCGGCGCGCAAATCGTTAAGCGGCATAGCCCACGAAATCAAGAACCCCCTGGGAGGCCTGCGCGGTTCGGCGCAACTCCTGGAGCGGGAACTGAATGGTTCCAGCCTGGTGGAGTATACCCAGATCATCATTAACGAAGCGGACCGGTTACGCAACCTGGTCGACCGGATGCTGGCGCCGGCGACGAGAAACCGGATCAGCCGTGTCAACATTCACCGCGTGCTCGAACATACCTGCCGCATCGTAGAGGCGGAGTCGGAATTCAATGGCAGTATTCTGCGCGACTACGACCCCAGCCTGCCGGCGCTGCGCGCCGACCGGGAGCAGTTGATCCAGGCGTTGCTGAACATTGCCAGGAACGCGGCACAGGCCGTCGATGAAGCCGGGGAGGTACTGATCCGCACCCGGATAAAACGCCGTTGTACGATTCGCCGGAGACATTACAAGCTGGCTATACAGATTGATGTCATCGATAACGGCGCCGGCGTTCCCGCTGAAATTGAGGAGCATATTTTTTATCCCATGGTGACAGGCCGGGCCGGCGGTTCCGGCCTCGGGTTGTCCATCTCACAGTCATTGATCCAGTCCCATAACGGCATGATCCAGTACGAAAGAATCGATGACAGGACCTGCTTCAGGGTCCTGCTGCCGGTGGAGTGACGGGGAGCTATGCGGGCTAATAACAAAGTCTGGATCGTGGATGACGACCAGTCCATCAGGTGGGTGCTGGAACGCGCCCTGATCAAGGAGCAACTGGTGCCGGTCACCTTTGAAAATGCACAGGACCTGCTGCAACGGCTCGGCACGGACCGGCCGGACGTTATCATATCCGACATCCGTATGCCCGGTCTGGACGGACTGGCTCTGCTGGAAGAGATAAAGCATAAAACACCCGATATACCGGTGATTATCATGACCGCCTTCCCGGACCTGGACCGGGTGGTTTCATCATTCCAGGGCGGGGCTTACGAGTACCTGCCCAAGCCGTTTGACATAGATGAACTGCTCAGCCTGGTGAAGCGCGCAATGCAGCGGCACCCGGCGGGCCAGCCGGCTGCACCGGCAAGGGACATGACGGAAACTGAAATCATCGGTTCTACCGCGGCCATGCAGGAGGTGTTCCGCGCGATCGGCAGGTTGTCGGGTTCTCACCTGACGGTACTGGTTACCGGCGAGTCCGGCACCGGTAAGGAACTGGTGGCGCAGGCGCTGCATCGCCACAGCCCCCGCTCACAGCAGCGGTTTATCGCCCTCAACATGGCGGCCATTCCCCGGGATCTGCTGGAATCCGAGTTATTCGGCCACGAAAAAGGCGCGTTCACGGGGGCCACATCGCAACGCCTCGGCCGTTTTGAGCAGGCCAGCGGCGGGACCCTGTTCCTTGATGAAATCGGCGATATGCCTGCCGACCTGCAGACCCGCCTGTTGCGGGTCCTGTCCACGGGCACCTTTTACCGGGTCGGCGGCCATCTACCCATTGACGCGGATGTCAGGGTCATCGCGGCAACCAACCAGGACCTGGAACAAAGGGTGGACCGGGGCGCATTTCGCGAAGACCTGTTTCACCGTTTAAACGTGATCCGGGTACACGTTCCGTCGCTGCGTGACAGGCGCGAGGATATTCCGTTACTGACCGAGCATTTTTTACGGCGCTCATCCGTGGAACTGAACATTGAATCCAAGCTGATGCTGCCGGAGACCCAGGAATACCTGGACAGGCTGGAATGGCCGGGCAACGTCAGACAACTGGAAAACTTCTGCCGCTGGGTAACTGTCATGGCCCCGGGCAACGAGATTCACCTGGATGACCTGCCGCCTGAACTCAGGGGTGCGGAACGACCGGAGGGAACTGAACAGGACTGGGAAAGCACACTGCGGCATTGGGTCAAATCAAACCTGCTCAAGGGCGAGACCGGGTTACTGGGCAACGCTCTTCCCGAATTCGAACGAATCCTTATTGAAGAAGCCCTGCAACAATCCGGAGGACGGCGAAATGAAGCCGCCAAACTGCTGGGCTGGGGACGCAACACCCTGACCAGGAAGATCAAGTCACTGAATTTGAAAATATAAGCAGGAAATAACTGATGTACTACATCTCGTTATAGGGGATGATGCAGGTTTCGTAGACCTCGCTAAGCTGCTTTACTTAAAGTAATTCCCATACTCTGCGTATACAACAGTCAAGAGATACTGTTACCGCCAAGTCAGGGCTGGCTATGCCCGTATTTTCAGTTACAATGTTGAAAAATTATCTGGAGGTTGAAGCATGATCCAAGAACGATTGATTGAATATGAACACGCCGGCACCGTGCTGGAAGGATTCCTCGCATGTGACGATACGGTGGGAGGAACAAGACCTGCGGTCATGGTTGTGCACGCTTGGGGCGGGCGTAGTGGATTCGAATGCGACAAGGCGCGCGCGCTGGCTGAACTGGGTTACGTGGGTTTCGCTGCGGACTTGTACGGTAAGGGGGTATTGGGAGCCAGTGTGGCAGAAAATGCCGCGTTGATGCAGCCTTTCCTGGACGACAGGGCCTTGTTGCAATCCCGTCTGACAACCGCCCTTGAAACCCTGATTTCCCAACCGGAGGTCGATGGCAACCAGGTTGCTGCTATTGGTTACTGTTTCGGTGGCCTGTGTGTCCTGGACCTCGCCCGTACCGGAACGGATATCAGTGGTGTGGCCAGTTTTCACGGGTTGTTCGGCGCGCCGGGAAACACCGAGGGCACCAGGATAAAAGCCAGGGTGCTGGCGCTGCACGGGCATGAAGACCCCATGGTGCCTGTAGATGCGGTGGTTGCACTCGAGAAAGAGTTGACGGAAGCCGGCGCGGACTGGCAGATACATGTTTATGGCAATACCTTGCATGCCTTCACCAACCCGGAGGCCAACAACCCCGACCTGGGTGCGATCTACAACAAGAAGGCGGATAAACGCTCCTGGCAGACCCTGGTTAACTTCCTGGAAGAACTGTTTTAGAGTAACGGGGGGACAGAGCAACAGGGGACAGATTTAAATCTGTCCCCATTTTTCTTTCCCGTTATCTTATTCAAGCCACTCGGCGGCCTGCCTGGCAAAATAAGTCAGTATTCCGTCTGCGCCGGCCCGCTTGAAGGACAACAGGGTTTCCAGCACCGCGGTTTTCTCATCCAGCCAGCCCTGTAGCGCGGCTGCCTTGATCATGGAATATTCACCGCTGACGTTATAGGCAAACGTAGGCATGCCGAATTCGGATTTTACCCGCCGGATGATATCCAGGTACGGCAGTCCGGGTTTCACCATCACCATGTCCGCGCCTTCCCGGATATCAATGGCGACTTCACGTAACGCCTCGTCGGAATTGGCCGGGTCCATCTGGTAGGTTTGTTTCGCTCCCTTACCCAGGTTTGCCGATGACCCCACGGCATCCCGGAACGGGCCGTAAAACCCTGAGGCGTATTTTGCCGAGTAGGCAAGTATGCGGGTGTTGATGTGGCCGGCTTGGTCCAGTGCCTTGCGGATGGCGCCGATACGGCCGTCCATCATATCTGAAGGGGCTACGATATCGATCCCGGCTTCGGCCTGGGACAAGGCCTGGCGCACCAGGGCTTCAACACTGGCATCGTTGGCGACGTAGCCGTTCTCGTCAAGCACCCCGTCGTGGCCGTGGGTGGTGAACGGGTCCAGGGCAGCGTCGGCGACAATGCCCAGTCCGGGTACGGCGGACTTGAGTTCTCTCGTCGCGACCTGGACCAGGGCGTCCGGGTTCCAGGCTTCCCTGCCGTCTGCGGTTTTTTTCTTTTCGGGGGTAACGGGAAACAGCGCCAGCGCCGGGATGCCCAGTTCCATGGTTGTCCGCGCCTCTTCGATCAGCAGGTCGATGCTGAGACGTTCGACACCCGGCATCGCGGGGACAGGGTCCCGTTGATTCTCACCTTCAATTATGAAAACGGGATAGATAAGGTCCGCGGCCGTGAGCAGGTTCTCGCGCATCATGCGCCGGGTGAAATCATGTTCACGCATGCGCCGTAGACGTACCTCAGGGTAATCCCCCGAATATTTACCTGGCATTGATCAGAGCTTCCCCGGAATGTTTGCGCTCAGTTTAGCAAAAATGTTCTCCATTTCCATGATTGAAGAGGAGGCCGGAAATGAATAGACTCCAACCTTTCAACTATACGGGTTATATTCGCAGTATGAAATCATCAGGTAAATTCAGGCAGGCGGTTGCAGAAAACAAGCCTTTGCAGGTCGTCGGAACGATTACTGCCCTGGCCGCGCGCATGGCGGAACGGGCAGGACACAAGGCAATATATCTTTCCGGCGGCGGACTGGCGGCCAATTCACTGGGTGTGCCCGACCTGGCGATCAGTACCCTGGATGACCTGCTGACGGATATACGGCGCATTACGGACGCTTGTGAACTCCCGTTGCTGGTGGATGCGGACACCGGTTTCGGCAGCGCGTTCAATATTGCCCGTACCACCCGGAGCCTGGCGAAAGCCGGCGCTGCGGCCATGCATATCGAAGACCAGGTAGCGGAGAAACGCTGCGGGCACAGGCCCAACAAGGCTATTGTCACGCAGGGAGAGATGGTAGACCGCATCAAGGCCGCAGTGGACGCCCGTCATGATGACGGGTTTGTCATCATGGCGAGGACCGATGCCCTGGCTGTCGAGGGTATGCAATCCGTGATAGAACGGGCGAATGCCTGCATTGAGGCCGGCGCCGACATGATCTTCCCGGAGGCAGTGACTACCCTCGAACAGTACCAGGCGCTGCGCACACAAATTCCGGCTCCGCTCCTGGCGAACATCACGGAGTTCGGCAAAACCCCCCTGTTCTCAACGCAGGAACTGGACACGGCAGGGGTCGATATCGTGCTGTACTGTTGCGGCGCCTACCGGGCGATGAACAAGGCTGCCATGACGTTTTACCGGGCAGTCCTGGCTGACGGCCACCAGCGCAATGTCATCGGCGACATGCAGACGCGGGAAGACATGTATGACATCCTGGGCTACCACGAATACGAACGGAAACTGGATGCCCTGTTTACCGGGGAGGCGCAGGAATGAGCGCAACAGGCAGCGGTTTCAAACCCAAGAAATCGGTCGCCCTGTCCGGCATACCGGCCGGGAATACCGCCCTGTGCACGGTAGGCCGCAGCGGCAACGACCTGTCCTACCGCGGCTACGATATCCTTGATATTGCCGAGTCCTGCGAGTTTGAAGAGATCGCGCACCTGTTGCTGCACGAACGTCTGCCGACCCGGACGGAACTGGACGCATACAAGGATAAACTGGCCGGGTTGCGCAGCTTGCCGGACGAGGTAAAGGGCGGCATGGAGTTACTGCCTGCAAGCGCGGCGCCGATGGACGTACTCAGGACCGGTTGCTCAATCCTGGGGACGGTAATGCCGGAACCCGGTTCACACACGTTGACGGAAGCCCGGGACATAGCAGACAGGTTACTGGCATCTTTTCCTTCCATGCTGGCGTACTGGTACCATTTCAGCCACCACGGCAGACGTGTCAATGAGAATACCGGGGACGACTCAATCGGCGGCCATTTCCTGCATATGCTGCACGGCGAACCGCCCCGGGCATCGTGGGTGCGCGCCATGCACACCTCCCTGGTACTGTATGCCGAGCATGAGTTTAACGCATCGACCTTCACCGGCCGGGTTATTTCCGGGACCGGGTCCGATGTCTACTCTGCCGTTACCGGCGCCATCGGCGCGTTGCGCGGCCCGAAGCACGGCGGCGCCAACGAAGTGGCCATGGAGATACAGCAACGCTATGCAACGGCGGACGAAGCCGAAGCAGACATCAGGGAACGGCTTGCCCGGAAGGAGATCGTGATTGGGTTCGGCCATCCCGTGTATACCATCTCGGACCCCCGCAACGAGGTCATCAAACGCGTTGCAAAACAGCTTTCCATGGAACAAGGCGACATGCAACTGTTCGACATCGCCGAGCGGCTGGAGACGGTGATGTGGGACGTCAAAAAAATGTTCCCGAACCTGGACTGGTTCTCTGCAGTCTCCTATAACATGATGGGCATTCCCACCCCCATGTTCACGCCGATTTTCGTCATGTCCCGGGTGACCGGCTGGGCGGCACACATCATCGAACAACGCCTGGACGGAAAGATCATCAGGCCCGGCGCCAATTACACCGGCCCGGACAAGGTGGAATTTGTCCCGATAGAGAACAGGGGGGGATGAGTTAGGAATTACGAATTAGGAATTAGGAATTACGAATGGATGTGCCGCCTGCGGCGGCTGTGTAATGTGGCATCTCCAATTCCTAATTCCTAATTCCTACACGTACTTCACCCTCTCGGTCCGGCCACCCCGTTCCCGGATCGTGCCGAGGCGCCATGCTGCTTCGCCCGTTGCCCGTAATATACCAAGAGTTTTCTCCTCCTCGTCAGGGTCGACGACCAGCACCATCCCGACACCACAGTTGAAGGTCCGGTACATTTCCGTCGTTTTGACGTTGCCTGTTTCCTGCAGCCAGCGGAACAGGGCCGGCCAACGCCAGCTGTCACGGTCGATTTCTGCATGAACGTCCCCGGGGAGAACCCGGGGTATGTTTTCAGTCAGACCGCCACCCGTGATGTGGGCGATAGCCTTGAGGTTTACCTGCGGCAGCAATGCGGATACGGCTTCATGGTAGATACGCGTCGGTTCCAGCAGTAATTCCGAAAACGGGACGCCCTCCAGGGTATCGGTCAAGGGGGTTTCCGAGTCGGCCAGAATTTTACGGATCAGCGAAAAACCGTTTGCGTGCGGCCCGCTTGACGGAAGGGCAACCAGGATATCCCCATGCGTTACGTTTGCTCCGGTAATGATTTCATCCTTTTCCACTACGCCTACGCAAAAACCTGCCAGGTCGTAATCACCGGGCTGGTACATCCCGGGCATTTCTGCGGTTTCGCCTCCAATCAGGGCACAGCCGGAGAGTTCACAGCCCCGGGCAATACCTTTCACCACGTCCGTTGCAGTAGCGACATCCAGCCTTGAACAGGCAAAATAATCGAGAAAGAACAGGGGTTCGGCGCCCTGCACCAGGATGTCGTTAACGCACATGGCAACCAGGTCAATTCCGATAGTGTCGTGTCTGCCCAGTTGTATCGCCAGCTTGATTTTTGTGCCTGCGCCGTCGGTGCCGGAAACCAGTACGGGCCGGCGGTATTTTGTCGCGGAGAGGTCGAATAACCCGCCGAATCCGCCGAGTTCGGCCAATACCTCGGGGCGATACGTATCACGTACCACGGATTTGATGTCAGCTACCAGTTCGTTGCCCCGGTCGATACTGACGCCGGCAGATTCATAGTCGGAGTGCTTCATTGAATCAATGATAATCAAGCATGAAGTACGTTACTATAATGTGATGGTGATCGCAGTTCCAGATATTGTTCGGTTTGAACGTTTAAATTTGGGACACCCATAAATTAATAAAGAATGTTAATTTATGGGTGTCCCAAATTAAGTGTTACGGTTTGAGGATATGAAAAAAGCGTTGCAGGTTTTTTGCTGTCTGGCATGTCTGTGCCCACTGCTTGTCCATGCAATCAAGGTTCCGGGCCTGTACGAAGCGGAAGTCATCGTCAGAAACCAGTCCGTTGAAGACAGGACTGCTGCGATCCGCGCATGTTTGAGCAGGGTACTGGTAAAGCTGACCGGGGAGCGTGACGTGTCCGGTATTACTGAACTGCAGCCGATACTGGACCAGGCCGGTAATTTCGTTCAGCAATACCGTTACCGGGAAATGCAGCTTGACGCGTCCACCTCAACCGGGGCGCCTGTCCCGGTGCAATGGCAGCTCGCAGTTAAATTCGACGAAGTCATCCTGAATAAATCATTGCGGGAATCGGGCATACCGGTCTGGGGCAGGGAACGGCCGTCCATTCTGATCTGGCTGGCGCTGGAACAGGCGAACCGCAGATCGTTTGCCGACGCGGACCGCGTGCCGGAATTACTTGACCTGGTGCATGGGCTTGCGCACCGGCGGGGCGTCTCCATCCTGTTTCCCCTGCAGGACCTTGATGATGAGAGGCAGATACAACCCGGAGATGTGTGGCTCGGATTCCAGGAGCCCGTCATGGCGGCATCCGGCCGCTATAACACTGACGTCATCCTCGCGGCAAGCGTGGGTTCCCCGGTTCCGGGGATATGGGAAGGCAGGTGGAGAAGTTACGGGGCTGATGGCCTGAGCCATGAATGGACAACGGAAACCGACCTGTTGGAGGGGGCGCTGGAAGAAGGCTTTAACGGCTTTGTCGATATCCTGGCCGGCGAATTTGTCCGGACCGGCAGCTATACACTGTTGGGCGATATTGAAATTACGGTAGGCGACGTTAATTCCGTTGAACAATACGCGCGCCTTATCAATTACCTGGAATCCCTGAGTTCAATCAGCGAAGTCCATGTCATGGAAATGCGGACCGGGGAAGTCAAACTGGCATTGACCGCGCATGGCGGGGAGCCGGTCGTAGTGCAGACCATCGGTCTTGGCAGAACCCTGGAAGCGCTTGATAACCCGGATGGCCACTATTACCGCCTCATTCCATAAGGATGGACAACAGGATGTCGTCACCGGATAACAAACGGCAACTGCCGCTGGAATTCAACCAGGGGCATAAATTCAAGCCGCTGGATACGAATGCCGGCAGCCTGCCGCGCTCACAACTCCTGCTGGAAATTCAGCGCCGCGACATTTATACGTTTGAGACCTATATACCAGGGACAAACGGGGAACTGGTTGAAAACCTCATCGGTACTTCAAGGGGTGACAGCCGGGGGAACCTTTACCTCTGGGGCGGGCGGGGGACAGGAAAGAGTCATTTGCTCCAGGCCGCTTGCAACTCGGCTGCGGCGTCGGAACGATCATGCGCCTACGTGCCGTTGAACCGGCTTGATGAATTTACGCCGGATATGCTCACTTCCCTGGAGGATCTCGACCTGGTCTGCCTGGACGATATCGAAGAGGCCGCGGGAATAGATCAATGGGAAATGGCCTTGTTCCACCTGTTCAACCGGCTGAGAGACGCAAATACCCCGTTGCTGATGAGTTCCGGCCAAAGTCCCAACGGCAGTACGATCCGGTTGCCGGATCTCAAATCCAGACTGTCCTGGGACCTCAGCTACCAGTTAGGATCGCTGGATGATGACATGAAGATTACGGCGTTAAAACGCAGGGCGCAGGATCGCGGGTTTGAACTGACCAGCCCGGTGGTGGAATACCTGGTTAACCGGGTTGACCGGGATACCCATAACCTGTTCCGCTGGCTCGATCAACTGGACCGGCAAAGCCTGCAGGAGCAAAGAAAACTGACGGTGGCGTTTGTAAAGGAAATCCTGCAAGACAAACGATAAATTTTTGGATATTTGGGGTCAGAGCAAGGGGTCAGAGCAAGGGGTCAGAGCAAAAATACACAACAACGAAGCTGTGACGCTAACCGGGGTGGAAGTATTTTTGCTCTGACCCCTTGCTCTGACCCCTTGCTCTGACCCCAAATATCCCTGTCGCGTAAGCCGGGGTAACCTTACACTGACAACTTCAATGACAGTTCTGCGAGCCGGGCGCCCAGGGTGATGCAGATCTGTTTTTCCTCTTCCGTGATCTTGTAATTACTTTCAATTCCGGCGACATGGCTTGCGCCATAAGGCGTACCGCCGGCCTGTGTTGACATCAGCGCCGGTTCTGAGTACGGCACGCCCATGATAACCATCCCATGGTGCAACAGCGGCAGCATCATTGACAGGAGCGTGCTCTCCTGGCCGCCGTGCAGGCTGCTCGTGGAGGTAAACACGGCAGCCGGTTTTCCGGCAAGCTTGCCGGACAGCCACAGATCTCCGGTTGAGTCCAGAAAATATTTCAGCGGCGCCGCCATGTTTCCGAAACGGGTCGGGCTGCCCAGGGCCAACCCGGCACAACGGGCCAGGTCGTCCTTGCTGACGAACGGCGGGCCTTGCGCAGGGACGTCTCCGGCGCCGGCTTCGCTGGCCGCCGATACGGCCGGGACGGTCCGGATCAGCGCCCGGCAGGTGTTCACGGATTCCACACCCCGGCCGACGTACCTGGCCATTTCCGCTACATTGCCGTAGCGGCTATAGTACAAAATCAGGATGTCCGCCATCGCTCAGATGATATCAAGCACGGTTTCCGGCGGACGCCCTATGGCGGCTTTCCCGTTGGCCAGGACTATCGGGCGCTCTATCAGGACCGGGTGTTCAATCAGCGCATCGAGCAACTGGTCGTCGGACAGGCCCGCACCGTCCAGGCCGTTGGCTTTATACTTCGTTTCTTTCTTCCTCATCAGTTCCCTGGGGCCCATTCCCAGCAACGCCAGTATCCCGGACAGTTCACTTTTCCCGGGGGGAGTCTTCAGGTATTCGACGATATCCGGTTCAAGTCCCCTGGAGCGCAGTAATTCCAGGGTCTGTCTCGATTTGGAACAGCGCGGGTTATGATAAATTGTAACGGTCATTTTTTGTCTCCGAAAAAAAGGGGACATATTTTAGTCTGTCCCCCCGGGTCCCGTTTCCTGCACAGGCAACAATGCCTGCTTTGTCAGGCCTGCGTGAAAAGGACTTTGCACCCTTATTCTATATTACACTAGCAGTTATGGAAAAAACCTTTTATTTCAGGGTATCCGGGCTTGTGCAGGGAGTATGGTTCCGTCAATCGGCGCGGGAGCAGGCCATGTTATTGAATATAACGGGGTGGGTCACGAATTTACCGGACGGAAAGGTGGAGGGCCGGGCAACGGGGGACGAAGCAATGCTCGAAACATTCCGCACCTGGTTGAATCACGGCCCGGTCGCGGCAACGGTGCTGAAGCTGGAATGGGAAGAATCAGAATTACAACATTATGACGGGTTCGTCATACGTTGAACAAGGCATCAATTCCCCGTTTTCCCCTTGATGAATTCGACCGCATCATCCAGCGGGATGTCCGTGCGTTGCTCATCACGCCTGCCCTTGTATTCCAGGGTGTTGTTATCCAGCCCGCGCTCGCTGAATACGAACCGGTGGGGTATGCCTATCAGTTCCATATCGGCAAACATCACCCCCGGCCTTTCCTTCCTGTCGTCCAGTAACACATCGACTCCGTTGTCGACCAGTCGCTGGTACAGGTCCTCAACGGCCGTGCGCAGGCGTTGCGATTTGTGCGCATTGATAGGCACCAGCGCAAGCTGGTACGGGGCGAGAGCGCCCGGCCAGATGATGCCGCGGTCGTCGTGATTCTGTTCGATGGCTGCGGCAACGATACGCGAGACGCCGATGCCGTAGCAGCCCATGTACAGTGTAACGGCCGCGCCGGTATCATCCAGGCAGGTGGCTTTCATGGCCTCGCTGTACTTTGTCCCCAGTTGAAAGATGTGTCCCACTTCGATGCCCCGGGCGATTTTCAAGGTTCCCGAAGAGTCGGGCGCCGGGTCGCCGTCAACCACGTTGCGCAGGTCGGCCTGCGCCGGCTCTCCCAGGTCCCGTTGCCAGTTCACTCCCGTGAGGTGATGACCGTCCTCGTTGGCGCCGCAGATAAAATCAGACAGGACCAGGGCGGCATTGTCGCAGATAACCGGTATGTCCAGTCCCACCGGGCCCAGTGACCCGATATCACAACCCAGCCGTTTACCTATCTCTCCGGGAGCTGCAAAAGTCAGGGGGTTTGCTACTTCGGGAATTTTTTCAGCCTTGAGACGGTTCAGGTCGTGGTCGCCGCGCAGCACCAGGGCAACCAGGTCGTCGTTACTGCCGTTGACAACCAGTGTTTTCAGGCAACGGGCCGGACTGACGCCGAAGAAACGGCTGATATCTTCAATCGTGTGCTGGCCCGGTGTCGCGGTTTTCTGCATTGTCTCGCCCGGTTCCGGCCTTTCTTCAGAGGGCGGGGGCGCTGCAACAAGCTCCACGTTGGTGGCGAATTCGGAGCCTTCGGAAAACGCGATGCTGTCTTCACCGGAATCGGCCAGAACGTGAAACTCGTGGGATACCTTGCCGCCGATGTTGCCGCTATCGGCGAGAACGGGGCGGAATTCCAGCCCAAGGCGGTTAAAAATTCGCGAGTATGCCTGGTACATAACCTCATAGGTCTGTTCCAGGGATTGCTGGCTGAGATGAAAGGAGTAAGCGTCTTTCATCAGGAATTCCCGTGCGCGCATGATCCCGAAGCGGGGCCGAATCTCATCCCTGAACTTGGTTTGAATCTGGTAGAAGTTGGCCGGCAGTTGCTTGTAACTGCGGATATCATGCCTGATCAGATCCGTGATGATCTCTTCGTGGGTGGGGCCCAGGCAGAAGTCCCGGTCATGGCGGTCCTTAAATCGCAATAACTCGGGACCGTACTCCTCCCAACGCCGCGATTCCCGCCAGAGTTCCGCTGGTTGCACGCCGCATAACAACACTTCCTGGGCGCCGGAGGCATCCATTTCCTCGCGCACGATCGCCTCTACCCTGCGCAGAACCTTCAACCCGAGAGGCAGCCAGTTATAGATCCCGGCAGCCGTTTTCCGGATCATGCCGGCCCGTAACATCAACTGGTGGCTGATGACCTCCGCATCTGCCGGAGCTTCGCGTAAGGTCGCCAGCAGGGTTTCACTGGTTCGCATAGGGATATTTTAAACGTGGTCCAAATTTCGTGATTATACCATGAGCCGACCATCAGGAAACGAACGTGCGGGGCAAGTGTCAACCTGCCTTGATCCCCTTGCCGGGGGGGGCGCCATGCGGACATACACCCCCCCCGCCATTGCCTTCAGGCTGTCCCTGATCCCTGGCCCGGCGCTGATAAACCGGGCCGCCCTCAGGCATAGAGGAAGTTGCTAACCAACAAGGAGAAGTACATGAAATCCTTTTCGGCGGCTTGCCCTTCCCCGAGCTTGCCGCTGCCTCGTTCCTTCAAGGTTATTTTGATTTTAGCGGGTTGGAGCGAATGGAAAAGCGGAGAATCCGCACAAATGTGGTAAAAGTCACAAATTAATACAAGTTTTTACCAGGACTCGGTATCCAGCATGGGAAAGCAATCCGTATCCTGTGCCAGAAACAAATAGAGAGTATGGATCCTGCCCTCGGTGTACCCTGTGCCAGGATTCTGCAATGCAACAGATAACTTGACGCTTACGAAGAATATCAGTAAGTTACCATGTTCTATTGTTGAGAGACCTGTGGAATTAGCCGGTGGGTAAAACAAAACCAATATTGCGCGGCGCCGAAATTTTCGTGCGGGCATTGAAAGACGAAGGGGTCGAGCACGTTTTCGGTTACCCCGGCGGCGCCGTATTGCATATCTATGATGAGCTTTACAAGCAGACCGAGGTTGAGCACATCCTCGTCCGTCACGAGCAGGGAGCCACCCATGCGGCTGACGGTTATGCGCGGGCAACAGGCCGCCCCGGCGTGGTGCTGGTCACTTCAGGCCCGGGCATTACCAATGCCATTACCGGGATAGCAACGGCTTACATGGATTCCATCCCCCTGGTTGTTTTCAGCGGCCAGGTTGCCACTTCCTACATCGGTAATGACGCTTTCCAGGAAGTGGATGCCATCGGTATTTCCAGGCCCTGCGTGAAGCACAACTTTCTCGTCAGCGACGTGAAAGATCTGGCCGGCGTCATCAAGAAGGCGTTTTACGTGGCCTGCAGCGGCCGTCCCGGGCCTGTCCTGGTGGATATTCCCAAGGACGTTACGGCAAATACGTGTGAATATCACTACCCGGACACGGTTGACATGCGCTCGTACCGGCCGACCGTAAAAGGCCACCCGGGCCAGATCAAGCGGGCAATCAGGCTCATGCTGCAGGCGCGCAAGCCCATGATCTATACCGGCGGCGGCGTTGTCCTGTCCGATGCCAGCGCCGAGTTGATCGAATTTACCCGGCTGCTGGGTTTTCCCATCACCAATACCCTGATGGGACTGGGCGCGTACCCTGCCACGGACAGGCAGTTTATCGGCATGCTGGGAATGCACGGTACCTACGAAGCCAATATGGGCATGCACCAGTGCGACACGCTGATTGCCGTCGGTGCGCGCTTCGATGACCGGGTTACCGGGGACCTGGAAAAATTCTGCCCTCACGCAAAGATCATACAAATCGACGTCGACCCGTCCTCCATCGCCAAGAACGTACCCGTGGATGTCCCTATCGTCGGCGACGTCAAGCACGTCCTGGCGGAAGTCAATGACGGGTTGAGAAGCATCGGGGAACGGCCCGACATTGACGACTGGTGGCGCCAGATCAAATCCTGGCAATCCATGGATTGCCTGCGCTTTGACAGGAACTCCAGCCTGATCAAGCCGCAACGGGTTATCGAACTGTTGTATGAACTGACCGGTGGCGATGCTTATGTGTCTTCCGACGTCGGGCAGCACCAGATGTGGGCTGCGCAGTTTTACAAATTCGATAAGCCGCGCCGCTGGCTGAATTCCGGCGGGCTCGGCACCATGGGTTTCGGCTTGCCGGCGGCGATGGGAGCCAAGATCGCGCACCCGGATGAGACGGTCTTGTGCATAACAGGGGAAGCCAGCCTGGTCATGTGCATCCAGGAACTGTCGACCTGTCTGCAGTACCAGACCCCGATAAAGATTATCAACCTGAATAACCGTTACATGGGGATGGTCAGGCAATGGCAGGAGTTCTTTTACGAGAAACGTTATTCCCATTCCTACATGGACGCGTTACCCGATTTTGTCAAACTGGCCGAAAGTTTCGGCCACGTGGGGATGTGCATCGAGAAGGCCGCTGATGTTGAGCCGGCGCTCAAAGAAGCGCTGGCAATGAAAGACAGGCTGGTTCTGATGGACTTCATTACCGACCAGACCGAGAACGTATATCCGATGATTGCCGCGGGCAAGGGGCAGCATGAAATGCACCTGGCGCCCGGTTCAGAAGAACGGGAACTGGCCTGATGCGCCATATCCTGTCCCTCCTGGTCGAAAATGAGGCCGGGGCCTTATCCAGAATTTCCGGGTTGTTTTCCGCGCGGGGCTTTAATATCGAGTCGCTTTCGGTCGCGCCGACGGAAGATCCCACCGTCTCACGGATGACCCTGGTGACTTCGGGTTCCGATGCGATTATCGAGCAGATTACCAAGCACCTGAACAAACTGGTAGACGTGATAAAAGTGGTGGACCTGAACGAGAGTGAACATATCGAACGGGAATTGATGCTGGTAAAAGTCAGGGCGGTCGATTCTTCCAGGGAAGAACTGATGCGTTTGAGCGACATTTTCAGGGGGCGCATCGTCGACGTGGATGAGAATTCCTATACAATAGAAATCACCGGTAGCGGTGACAAGCTGGATGCCTTCCTGAAAGCCGTAGCGCCTGAATATATCCTGGAGACCGTGAGAACCGGCGTTTCCGGTATCGCGCGCGGAGATAAGGCAATCAGAGTTTAATCAGGGGAAAGTAAAAATGATGAATATATATTATGACAAAGACGCGGACCTGTCCGTGATAAAAAGCAAGAAGGTTGCCGTCATTGGCTACGGGTCCCAGGGACACGCCCATTCCAACAACCTGAATGACTCCGGGGTTGAAGTGTGTGTCGGCCTGCGGCCGGAATCAGCGTCTGCAGCCAAGGCAAAGGCGGCGGGCCTGACCGTCAAGGCTATAGAAGACGCGGTCGGCTGGGCGGATGTGGTGATGCTGCTGGCGCCGGATGAACACCAGGCTGCGTTATACCGCACCCAGGTCGGATCGCATATCAGGAACGGCGCGGCGCTGGCTTTTGCCCACGGGTTTAATATCCATTTCCGCCAGATAGAGCCGCGTCCGGATCTCGACGTCATCATGATTGCCCCGAAAGGCCCCGGACACCTGGTCCGCTCCACCTACCTGGAAGGCGGTGGCGTACCTTCACTTATCGCCATTCACCAGGATGCATCCGGCCAGGCCAGGGATATTGCGCTTTCGTACGCGTCCGCCAACGGCGGCGGCCGCGCCGGCGTGATCGAAACCAATTTCCGTGAGGAGACGGAAACGGACCTGTTCGGTGAACAGACGGTGTTGTGCGGCGGCATAACTGCGTTGATCCAGGCCGGGTTCGAGACACTGGTTGAGGCGGGATATGCACCGGAAATGGCCTATTTTGAATGCCTGCACGAGACCAAGCTGATTGTCGACCTGATCTACGAAGGCGGCATAGCCAACATGCGTTATTCCATTTCCAATACGGCTGAATACGGCGATTTTACCCGCGGGCCCAGGATCATCGGTGCGGAGGCGAGAAAGGAGATGAAGGAGATTCTGCAGGATATCCAGACAGGGGATTTCGCCAGGGAATTCATTATGGAAAACCAGACGGGCGCGCCGAAGATGAAGGCCATGAGAAGAATCAGTAAAGAGCACCAGATCGAGCAGGTGGGAGAGCGGCTGCGCGCGATGATGCCCTGGATCAGGGAGAACAAACTGGTTGACCAGGAAAGGAACTGATATTTGGGGTCAGAGTAAATACTCTGACCCCAAATATTTTTACCCCCTGGTTACGTGACCGGATATCATGAAACGTCGAAGAGGAATATATCTGCTGCCCAACCTGTTCACCACGTCGGCGCTGTTTGCCGGGTTTTATGCTATTGTCGCCGCGTTCAATGCACGCTATGAACCCGCTGCTATCGCCGTCTTTGTTGCGATGATACTTGACGGCATGGACGGCCGCATCGCCCGGATGACGAAGACCGAAAGCGATTTTGGCGTTCAGTACGACAGTTTGTCGGACATGGTATCTTTCGGACTGGCCCCGGCCCTGGTGGTGTACCAATGGTCATTGCACGGTCTGGGCAAGCTGGGCTGGCTGGCTGCGTTTATCTTTACTGCGGCGGCGGCATTGCGCCTGGCCAGGTTCAATACCCAGGCCGGCAGCGCTGATAAACGGTATTTCCAGGGATTACCCTGTCCGGCCGCGGCGGCAGTCGTTGCCGGGCTGGTCTGGTTCGATAGTGTGGGCCAACCGGTGGACGAGGCTACCATGGTTGTCTTTGCGTTTGCCCTGACCGTTCTCGTTGGTTTGCTGATGGTCAGCAACATTCGCTACCACAGTTTCAAACAGATCGATTTGCACGGCAAGGTGCCGTTTTTGAGTGTTTTATTCATAGTCCTGGTTATCGCGCTGGTTGCCGTCAGACCCTCCCTGGTATTGTTTTTGCTCGCCCTGACCTATGCCGTTTCCGGCCCCTTGATGACCCTGGTTCTGATCCGGCGTCACAGGAGCAAGCGCATCAGCGCCGACAGCAGGGAGCAGGCTGCGGATTGAAACAAATATGTTGGCAACTGCCCGAAAATTGACTATGCTAGTTGTTGAGTTGTCGCAGGTGGGGGTAGTATCAGACGTTTGTTTCTACCGTACATCGGATAGCTGAAATCCAGTATTCAATAATTGTAAGGGGGAGAGCAGTATGAGTATGAGGGGAACCGTTAAATGGTTCAACAATGCTAAAGGATTTGGTTTTATTGAGCCGTCAGAAGGCGGAGACGATATTTTTGTACATTATTCGTCCATTAAATCCGAAGGATATAAAACTTTAAATGAGGGGCAGAGCGTCACATATACTGCCGAACAGGGGCCGAAAGGATTCCACGCCACTGAGGTGGTTGTCATCAGTTGAAAAAGATGATTGTCTGACTGGCAGACCCCGCACCCGCGGGGTTTGTTTTAACAAATGAACCACTCCTTTTTTGTATGGCGAGAACTGTAAGAGTATCAGGGCTGGCCGGCTGACGGCGCCGTGAACCAACAGCAACGCTGACAGTCAAAAAAAAATCATGGGATCATTTGAACAAATCCTGGTTGGAATCCTTGCCATCATCGTGCTGTTCCTGTTCTGGCCCGGGGCCAAGGCCGCGATGAAGAAGAGCAGGGAAGCGGAAAATCCCGACTGGGCGGGTGCGCTTATCCCGGTCGGTATCGTGGTCCTGTTTGTCATATTCCTGGTCATGCTTGCCCGTAATTGAGGGTGCGGAGTACCGATGTACGAATTCTCCCTTGTACAAAAAATAATTATTGCCGCCATCCCCATTATCTTTGCCATTACCGTGCATGAGGTCGCCCACGGCTGGGTGGCAAGCAAGCTGGGCGACCCCACGGCGAAACTGGCCGGCAGGCTGACGCTGAACCCGGTAAAACACGTTGACCTGCTGGGGACGATCGCCGTCCCGCTGATCATGATTGCCCTGACGCCGTTTGCTTTCGGCTGGGCCAAGCCGGTACCGGTAGACTGGCGCAACCTGAGACAACCGAGGCGCGACATGGCGCTGGTGGCGGCCGCGGGTCCCGGAGCAAATGTAATTATGCTGGCGTTATGGACGTTGTTGCTCTCATCCATGGCTACTACGGGCAGCGATATTTCTTACCTGGCAACGCTGTTGATCGAAATGGCGAAGGTCGGGATTATCATCAACATCGTATTGATCGCCCTGAACCTGTTACCCCTGCCTCCCCTGGACGGCAGTCGCATCGTTACGTCTTTTCTTTCTCCCGGCGCGGCGTACAAATATAATTTACTGGAACGCTGGGGCCTGCCGATCCTGGTTGTCCTGATCTTTACCGGTGTACTCGGAAAAATCCTGCATCCGCTGATTGGTTTCATGCTCTCCATCGTGAATACCTTGCTGGGCGGGTGACAACGAATGCAGAACAGTCCTGAGTTCGTCAGCTACGTGATGGAGTTGCTGGCGCCTTTCGGCGCTGTCCGCGCCAGGAGAATGTTCGGCGGCCACGGTATATTCAGGGAGGAACTGATGTTCGGTATCATCGCGGATGAGACGCTGTTCCTGAAGGCGGACGGTGAAAACAGGGCGGACTTCGAGGCGCGCGGCCTGGAACGGTTTGTCTATTACAAAAAGGGCAAACCCATGTACCTGTCCTACTACCAGGCGCCGGAAGAGACTCTGGACAATTCCGGGGACATGCTGGCCTGGGCCGGGAAATCCTTTGCTGCGGCAATTCGTTCCGGTACAAGGAAACGCTCTTGAGGCAAACTATTCTGGATTAAAGCTTTGTTCAGGGACAAGATATAGATGGGTTGTTGTTCCGGCAAATGCCTGCAGATTCAGCCTGATGAAAGAAAAAAACAGTATTGCCCTGCACCTGACAGCCCGATAATCTGATTGCTCCGGGCGGCGTTCTGTGATAAAATCGCCCGTCGCTCAAAGAAGAATAACAGGGGGGAGGGCAATGAACGATAACCGGATCAATCCATCACTTCAACGCTTTGCGTTTCCTGGCAAAATCCTCACAGGCGTAATTCTTTTGTTCATCTCTGTGAGCGTGAACGCCGCAGTGGAACAGGAATCCCAATTCGTTTTCAACACATTCTCATTCCTTGTCTGGGGCGCGCTGGTGATGTGGATGTGCGCCGGGTTCACCATGCTCGAATCGGGTTCGGTGCGCACCAAGAACGCCTCGGTCATCTGCCTGAAGAATATAGGTCTTTATTCCATAGCCGGCCTCATGTACTACTTCGTCGGCTACAACCTGATGTATACGGATGTATCCGGGTGGATCGGATCCTTTACCCTGCTTTACGGCCCGTCGGCGGATGAACTGGCCTTGCTGTCCGGCGATGAGGAAGCGAAAGCCGCGGTGGTCGAGAACGGCTATTCGGTGATGTCGGACTGGTTCTTCCAGATGGTGTTCGTGGCGACCACGGCGTCCATCATTTCCGGCACCATGGCGGAACGGGTAAAGCTGTGGTCGTTCCTGCTGTTCACGGCTATTCTGGCCGGCGCGATATACCCCATCGTCGGCGCCTGGACCTGGGGCGGCGGCTGGCTCAGCGAGATGGGTTTCCAGGACTTTGCCGGTTCCACCATAGTGCATTCGACCGGGGGCTGGGCCGCGCTGGCCGGCGCCCTGATAGTCGGCCCGAGGCTCGGAAAATACCGCGCCGACGGCAGTGTCAAGCCCACCCCGCCGTCCAACGTTCCGATTGTGACCCTGGGTGTGTTTATCCTGTGGCTTGGCTGGTTCGGTTTCAACGGCGGGTCACAGCTTGCCCTGGGCGGCGCGGTGGATGCGGTGGCGATGAGTAACGTGCTGGTCAATACCAACCTGGCGGCGGCGGCAGGCGTGATAGCGGCCA
>MKWU01001806.1_pt1 | contig 35146 bp, 25 predicted proteins | sample 809101 | NCBI WGS metagenome assembly MKWU01 (sample SAMN05860141, study PRJNA318959) | sponge metagenome | host: Aplysina aerophoba | place: Slovenia: Piran, Adriatic Sea, Gulf of Piran | collected 2013-05-07
CGCCCGAACGGGGGGTGACGCTCGGACCCGGCCTGCTCAAGGACATCCTGGAGAGGAATGTCGACTACCTCAACCACAGCTTCGCCAGCTCCACCTACTGTGACGGTGTAGGTTGGAGTGAGTGGCTACCCGGCTCGAACGAGGGCAGACTCCTCGCGGGGGCCGGCAACACCCTGCGCTGGGGTGAGCGCGAGGATATGCGCAGGATCGTCGACACCATCATCGATCGTGTCGAGGAGCGTATGCGCGACGACGGCTACTTCAGCTACTACGCTGAGGACGAGTCCTACGCCCTTAGTAGCGGACGCAACAGCGAGCGTAAGAACTACGACCGGGTGTTCTGGACCCGTGGCATGATCGCCGCCGGGATGGTCGGCAGCGAGAAGGCCTACGGCCTGCTGAGGCGGATGTACGACTGGTTCAACGCCTCACCCTACCTGCCCGACATGCTGATCGGGAGCAACGCCACCAACGGCCTGCCCGGCGGCCCTCTGGTCTACCTCTCCCCTGCCGGGGTGAAAGATGACCTGATCACCACCCTGCGCTACTACGACCAGGACTACTGGATGCGGGCACTGGCCAACCGGGAACCGCTCGCCCTGAGCCACTATCCCGGCGAGCGGCCCCACTGCTATGCCCTCCTGGGTTTCGAGGCGTTCGTCGATCAGTATCGCGCTACTGGGGATACGAGGTACCTCGATGCGGTCCTGGGCGGCTGGGATATCTACACGAGCAGCTTCAAGCACGTCGGCGGCGTCACGACCATCTGCGAACGGGCCGATCTCTACCCGCCTAAGTCCTACATCCTCACGACGCCGACGAACGGTGAGACCTGCGGCAGCATCTTCTGGATCGACATCAACAGCAAGCTACTGCAACTCCTCCCGACTGAGGAGCGCTTCGCCAGTGAGGTCGAGGAATCGATCTATAATGGCGTCCTCGCCGCCCAGGACGACAACGGCTACATCATCTACAAGTACCTCAAGCTCGAGGGGGAGAAGCTCGCAGGCAGCTGCAGGAATACCTGCTGCGAGGTCTCCACCGCCGGGCTGATGGGCCGGCTGCCGGAATTCATCTACTCGCTTGCTGGCGACGGGATCTACGTGAACCTGTTCTCCCCCTCCGAGATCACCTGGTCCCACGCCGGGCGGGAGGTGCGGCTGACTACTACCACGGACTTCCCACTCGCCAACGATGTCTCGATCAGGGTCTCGACGCCCGAGGCCGTCGCGTTAGCGACCTGGATTCGCATCCCGTCGTGGGCGACCGGGGACGTGGCGGTTCGCATCAACGGTTCCATCGCCGCCACCGGAAAGCCGGGCAGCTACCTATCCCTCGAGAGGACCTGGGCCGATGGCGACACGATCTCGTTCAGTCTTCCCATCGGCTTCTCTACCACGAAATACACCGGTTTCGATCAGATTACAGGTAACCTCGACCGCTACGCGCTTCACTATGGACCCCTGCTAATGGCCCTGACCGGCGAACTGAAGGGGCCCGACAACATCCCCCGTATCGGCACCGACGCCAAAGGCCTGGTCGACCTGCTAGAGCCCGTAGAGGGCAACCCGCTCGCATTCGACGTGAGAGGGCACCCCGGGTACAGGTTCGTTCCCTACTGGCAGGTCGAGACCGAGACCTTTACCTGCTTCCCGATCGTTCAGGCCTGAGTCCCGCCTGCCGAGGCCCGCCGAAAGGAGGTTGGTCACGAAAGTGCAGGGAGCCCTACTCTGAATCACGGGGCCTCAGCCGACAACTGACGCTCGAGGATCGGGGCAGTGCTGCCCTGAACGGGGTCGAACTCAGGCCCTTCCGACCCTCCTTTGACAATCACCATGGCACTTCGGTACCCCCAGCCCACCCCAGGTGCTGGCGTCCCTGATCTCGGTACTCGCCTTCAATCTCGTTGGAGACGGATTCCGGGCCCTAGCGGCACTAAAACTGCGCGTATTGCGCTATGGTATAGTTATAAACACTCAGGTCAGAGGTGCAATTGGGAGGTGATGCCCGCTGCTCTAGCATCAAGAGACCCCAGGCTTAAGCCCTAATGGTCAAGAACATTCCCATAAAGGAGGATATATGAAGAGTCTCACCCGAATCTCCCTCCCCCTTGTCCTCAGCCTCCTGGTGGCCATGCTGGCAAACCTTGCCCTGGCCCAGATGTACCAGGAGTCCCCTCTGCTCGCCGAGCGAGTCGCGGCTGGCGAACTCCCGCCGGTAGATGAGCGCCTGCCCGTCAACCCCAAAGTCGCCGCGATGGAATCGATCGGCAAGTATGGCGGCATCATCCGCATCTCCAACGTCGCCGACAACATGAGCTGGATGTACCGCAAGCCCGAGCAGCTCGACTATGAAGAGGGCTTCGGTGGCCCCATCGGTACCGGCCTCTACCACAGCTGGGAGTGGAACGACGAGGGAACGGCTGTCACCTTCCACATCCGCGAAGGTCTCCGCTGGTCTGATGGCGAACTCTTCAACGCCGACGATGTCCTCTTCTGGTGGGACTACTATCAGACCTACACCCCCGACTCCGAAACCCAACCGCTCGGGCTCGGGACGAGGCAGCGGCTCTACTCGTACAATCTCCAAGCGCCGACATTAGAAAAGATCGACGACATCACTATCCGCTGGACCTTCCCCGGACCCAACCCGGCGTTCATGCACAATATTACCTACGGCACGAATTCACCAGAGTTCTACCCGCCGCAGTGGATAGAGCCGGTTCATCCGGAGTTCCAGGGATTCGCCGACGATGATGCCGAATCCCGAATCGCCCAGTGGGCAGAATACATGTGCGGCAGCTGCTTCGGTGCGACAGCGCAGCACCAGCTCGACGGCTACCCCACTATGAGTCCATTTGTAGTAGAGCACCGCGAAGAGGGTATTGGCACCACCTACGTCCGTAACCCCTTCTACTGGCAGGTAGACGCCGAGGGCAACCAGCTCCCCTACTTGGATGGCATCGAAGTCACCCTGGTCTCTGAGATGGATCTGCGCCTCGCCAGGCTGGTCGCCGGCGAGATCGACATCGCCAACGCACCCTTCTGGAACAGCTGGCGACTCCTCGACCTGCCCTTCATCTTAGAGAACCAGGAGCGTGGCGGGTACCGGACCTTCCTGCAACCCTCGGCTCGCGCCTGGGCCCCGCAGCTCTACTTCAACCAGACCGGGCCGGTTCGTAACCGTCTCTACCTGCAGAACCGCGACTTCCGGGTAGCGCTCTCGATCGCTATCAACCGCGACGAGATCAACGAACTCCTCTACCAGGGGCTCGGCGAGAAATGGAACATCGCAGCCAAACGCGGCGACACCGGCTTTGTAGAGGGCCTCGGGGAGCTCTTTATCGACTACGATCCCGATGCCGCCAACGCCACCTTCGACGGCATGGGCCTGACCGAGCGCGACAGCGACGGGTTCAGGCTCGGTCCTGACGGCCAGCGCATCTCCCTGGTGCTCGCTGTCGCCGTGCCCGCCGAACCGATCGAGACGGTCGAGTTAATCGCAGACCACTGGGGGCAGGTCGGAATCGAAACCCTGGTGCGGCCGATCGACCGGTCACAGATACGGATTGAAGAGCCAAACTGGGACGTGCTGGCCCACTACACCGAGGCCGGCGGCTTCTATCTGACCCGGACCGACAAGTGGCTGGCCGCAGGGGACCTGATCGGCACAACGCCGTGGACTTTGTGGAATAGTACCGATGGCCAGGATGGGATCCGACCGCCCCCGGCTGTCCAAGAGTTCAGACGCATCTACTTCGAAGACGTCCTCACCGCCCCCAGCGAGGAAGAGATGACCGCCAGGTTCGAGGACCTCATGAGGTTGAGTGTCCACAACCACTGGACCACGATGACGCTGTACCTGCCCAATGTCCAGACCGTCGCTCAAGACCTCAGGAACGTCCGTGAGGACTTCTCGCTCGAAGCCTCCAACCTCTGGGCACGTACCCAGACCTGGTGGTGGGACCGCTAAGCAGCTAGCTACGCTACTCAGAGTCGGTGTGGGGGAACTCTCTCCCACACCGCTCCCTTGTTCGCCCATAGGCTGCAATCGGTCCTGGATCCCAACCCGAGGAAGCCTTCAGTGATGGGGGCCTAGCCTCACAACGCAGTTACCAACTACGGATCCGATCCCGGAGAGCAAACGACCCCTCGCCACCGGGATGTCGATCTCTCCCGGTAGGCTTGGGGGGACGGGGTCACCTTTAGCCCTCTGACCCGGAGTGGCCCGAGCGCAAACATGCCGCTATGGCCTATGATGGCTCTAGGTGGCGATTCGAAGATCCCTCGCATAAAGGGGTCTGGTCAGGCCGTTGGGGCCAAGGGTCGCCCGCAGAGGTCTGAACTGACCGGGTACTCCGGCTAGTGATCGGTCCTGGGAGAGGTCGACCCGCTTGCCAGTTACTCGCCTGGGTTAAGCTGCCCGGGGTCGTCGTCCCAGGGAGGTAGCGTGAGTAGAGGTCTCTTTGTCGACTTCGCCCCCAAGGTGCTGGCCGAAGCGGTCCGCGAGCCCGAACCCTTCGAGGTCACCGTGCAGGGAGAGCGCGTCAGCCTCGAGCAGAGCGAGTCCGGCCTCACCGGGACCTTAAGCGACCTTGTGATCACCGCACGGGTCGAGGAATACTCGGGATACGGAGCGCTCAACTGGCAACTCACCCTCGAAAATCGGGGGACTACTACCCTGGGCGGGGTCGAACTTAAACCCTTCAGACTCCTCCTCGACGTGGACCCTTCAACGACGCTTCCCAGAGTCCGGCACTTAAGCGGCAGCTGGCACTTCGACGCCTCCTACCCCGCACAGGCCTTCCGAGTGCAGGAGGAGGCGTTCATGACCCACGATCACAGCAGACCGGTCATTATCGGTGGAGAGGCCGCCAGAGACCACGTCCCGATCATGCAGTTCGCTCTCGATCAGGAGGGCGAACTGGCCGGATTCTTCGTCGGGTTCGAGTGGTCGGCGGGCTGGGAGTTCCGCGCGGGCTGGGAGACCTTCTCATTCGCCGGGGAGGCGGTCGGCCCGTTCTTGCTCGAGGGAGAGATGACCCTCGGGGAGATCGTGTTGGCGCCCGGCGCGACGATCACGACCCCACGGGTCCACGTCGGCTTCTTCACGGGTGAGAGTTGGACAGAACTGGACAACCGGCAGCGGCGCTACCTTAAGGAAAGGCTCGCACCTGAGCCACATCAAGGCCACCAGGAACTGCCGGTGTCGTACAATCACTGGTTCGGTATCTACCTGGACTTCGATCTCGAGGACCTGAAGCGCCAAGCGAAGAGGGCGACCGAGTTGGGCTGTGAGTACTTCTGCCTCGACGCCTCCTGGTACCGGACGAGCAGATCGTTCCTGGCAGGGGTGGGGAATTGGAACACCCCCGATCCCCGCAAGTTTCCGAAAGGTAGTGAGGACATTCGGGAGCTAAGCGCGTTCGTGCGTGACCTCGGCATGGGCTTCGGATTCTGGCACCTGATCCAACTGGCGATGGTCGACACCGACATGCTGCGCGAGCACCCGGAACTCTACCGGGCGTCGACACCCGGTTCGCGGCAGCCTCAGGCGTACCGCCTCAGGCTCGAGATTCCGGAGGGCGAGGAGTTCGCCTACCAGACGCTGCGCCGGATGATCGATGCCTGGAACGTGACCTGGATGCGCTACGAGAGTGTCCCCGAGAACGGCCTCCGCTACAACCAGGGCTACTACCGCGTTATCGACCGGCTCCGTAAGGACGTTCCGGAGCTCTATATAGAGATCTGCAATGGGGGCGGCATGCGCCTCGACCTCGGCTCGGTGGCGCGCGTCCATGGCAACTGGCTCTCAGACCACACCAGCGACCCGGAGGTCTGTCGCTTCATGCAGACCGGGGCACTCCGCTTCTGGCCCCCCGACTATCTGAACTTGGCCGTCACCGCCTTCCGCGGCCGGGGGGGCGAGACGGCGACCGAGCATCAGGTCCTGAGCCGGATGGTCGGCGTCCTGAGCTTCAGCGGCGCCGTCGCCGAGTGGAACGACGACCAGACCAAGAGGATAAGCGCCCTCGTCGACCTTTATAAGGAGATCCGCGATGACAAGCGCCAGCCGGTGTTCTTCCCGCTGCCCCAGCCCCGCAGGGTCGAGGATTGGGATGCGGTGGTGTTCGGCGACGGCCGTGGACCGAGGCAACTCCTGTTCGTGTTCAGGACGGCCGGTGCAGAGAGCGTTCGGATTCGACTTCCAGAGGCGGACGGGAGCTGGAGGCTACAGGCAGCCTCCGGAACTGCCGCCCTTGAGGAGGATGGTGACGCACTGAAGATCTCTCTCTCCAAGCGGAGCGGCGCCCTCTGGATGAGGCAACGATCCTCGAAGTAGTGATCCAGAGGCTCGGTTGCGAATCGCGAACGGGTGCTACCTACTCCAGATCGAATGGGCGGTGACGGCAAGCCGTCACCCTGGAGCCGGTGCAGCGGTCGACCCCCGAGGGATGGCGGTCCCACCCGGTGATGGTGGCTAGGTGACTCAACCGCTCGTCAGCCTGAGACCCTTGAACGCTTCGACCTGACCCGTGATAGCCCTCTCGGTCGGCAGGCGTTCGATGGAGGAGGCGCCGAAGAATCCGTTGATGCCGGGCATCTTCGCCAAGGCTGTGCCGACATTTCCAGGCTCATCGAACGGTCCACCGTGACAGATCACCAGGATGTCGCTGCGTACGCTGCGGCCCGCCTCAGCGATGGTCATCACCCTGTCGATCGCCTCGTCCAGGGTCATGGCGACAGCCGCTCCGATACTCCCCGCAGTAGTCAGGCCGACGTGAGCGACAAGCTGATCGGCTCCGACCTCAGCCATGGCCTTGGCACTCGCCGCGTCGAAGACATATGGAGAGGTGAATAGATCGAGGTCGCGGGCGATCGCGATCGCTTCGACCTCCTTTTCATAGCCCATCTCGGTCGCTTCCAGGTTGGCGCGGAATTCGCCATCGATCAGGCCCACTGTTGGGAAATTCTGCACCCCGGAGAAACCGATCTCCTTGAGGCTCTTTAAGAAGACAGGCATCAGCCGAAACGGGTCTGTTCCACAGATCCCGGCCAGGACAGGAATATCGCCGACGACCGGGAGGACTTCCGCAGCCATCTCCACAACGATGCCGTTCGCGTCGCCGTACGGCATCATACCGGCCAGCGAGCCGCGGCCAGCCATCCGGTAACGACCGGAATTATAGATGATGATCAGGTCGGCACCGCCCCGCTCCGCGAACTTGGCCGAGATGCCGGTCCCGGCTCCGCAGCCAACAATAGGTCTCCCCAGCCGCCACTGAGTGCGCAGCCGGCTTAAGATCTCCTGACGAGCGACCGCCATGACAGCACCTCCCCCACCGCCGAGTCCGGATCAGGCGCCGAGCATCGCCAACAGCGTCTGCGCCACTCTCCCGGAAAAGGTCGGATCGTTGATATTGTCCTCCAGCTCGATAACCGGAATGTCCGGTCTGAGGTTGCTCCTGATGGCGTCGAAGCAGGCGCCATCGGCCCCTGGATCCCAGAATGGCCCACCCTCACTGTCAAGCATAGAGACCCCTTTAAGCGGCAGGAGGATTGTGACAGGTGCCACAGCCTCGTTCACAGCCGCAGCGAGCATCTCCCCTATCCTGATATTCTCTTCGACATTCGTGCGCAGCAGAGTGATATCAGGATTCCACCGGTAGAGGTTGCGGTTTCGGTACCTCTCGGGAACGGTCTCGATGCTGCCAAAGTTGGCCATGTCGACACAGCCCGGCACCACGACGGCAGGGATGCCGGCCCTCGAAGCGGCCAGACACCGGTCAGGCCCAGCATCGAACAGACCGCCACAGACGGTATCCGCGAGCTCGGTAGTCGTGATGTCCATCGATCCTGCGATGTAACCGTCGGCAATCAGGCTCTCCATAGTGCGTCCGCCCGTCCCGGTCGCGTGGAAAACCAGCACCTCGTACCCCCTGCCCTCGACGATGCCCTGCGCATGGTTGACGGCGGTGGTGGTGTTGCCGAACATAGAGGCCGTGACGAGCGGTCTCTCCTCAACGGCTCGAGGCTGTCCCGCGCTGACCATGCCAGTAATCGCTCCGGCGGCGTTGGCAAAGATAGTGCGACTGATCCGGTTGATCCCGGCGACATCTACGACCGACGGCATGAAGGTAATGTCCTTACTACCGGCGTAGGGACTCACGTTACCACCCCCGACGGTCGAGACCATCACCTTGGGCACCCCCACCGGCAGGGTACGCATCGCAGTTGTCACTACTGAGGTGCTACCCGTTCCGCCCATACCGATGATGCCGTCCAACTTACCCTCGTCATACAGGTCCCGCACGACCACAGCCAACCCGGCCGCCATGGTCTGCATAGCGTCATCCTTATGCTCACCGGAAGCTAGGTGGGCTAGGTCACTCCCGCCCGCCCTGGCAATCTCCTCTCGCTTGATATCCGGTTCAAAACCCGGTCTGCCCATGACCCCGACATCGACGACGAAGGCATTCACCTTCGCAGCTTCGATCCGTCCCTTGAGAAAGGTGAACTCCTCCCCTTTGGTGTCCAGAGCGCCCACAATGACAACCGTCTTAGCCACGATCCTCCTACTTGGGGGGACGATGAGAGCTGCTGTCCCCCTTCTGGCTCCCCTGTCGGGATAAGTACAGCGTACTCCATGTCGGCGGGCCGTATGAGCTTGCTGAGACCGTGTCCAGATATCCTAACCACGATCTCCTAATCACGCTCCCAGCCTCAGCGAGACTCCCGAACCGGCACACACTCAAGAGCTCACCCCACGACCGAAACGGACTGGGACCGGCCGGGGAACAGCAATCGTCTCGCCACTGCAAGGAATGGGGTGGAGAATCGGTAGAATAGTCCTCACGCTCCACTTACCGCTCTTCACCTGGTGGAGGTAGTCCGTTTGTCCGTCTCGTATGAGGACTCGAAAGTTGTCTACGAGGGCATCCGTGCCACTGGCATTCGCTCCATCTCAGCGCTGCCCGAGACGTGGCTTATCCACCTGCTGGAGCACGCCGAGAGCGATCCCGAGATGCAACTCATCGAAGTGGCCCGGGAAAAGGAGGTGGTCGGCGTCGCAGCTGGCGCCTACTTTGCCGGCGAGCCGCACCTGATTGTTCATGCAGAATCACGGCTTCTTCGCGGCCATCAACGAGGTCGTGTCGCTAGCACAGCTCTACTGCATCCCCCTGTGCAGGCTGGTCGCCTTCCGCGGACATTGGGGCGAGCCCTACCCTTGGCACACCCGTGGCGGCATCGTGACAGCGGAGGTGCTGAGGGCGCTCGGTATCCCCTTCGAGCTCTCAGGTGGGAGGTGTGCGAAGTCGCTACTGGCTTCATGTGTCGACCTAGAGAGGCTCCACACGTTCAGACCCCATAGCCGATTCACTCGCGGCTGATACGGAGCCGGATGATCGTACTAGCAGCCACGACAAGCGTCGGTATGTCGACGTTTCCAAAGATGGGGTCGACCGGAGTCTCCTCCAACCGGAGACTCGGGGCCGTAGGCCAAGGGAGTAGCGCTGTCAGACACGCTCGAGCAGATAGATCTTCGGGTGGTGACCGCCCTGATAGACCTGGAATTCCCGCTTCAGGCACCACCAGCCCTGCTCAGCAAGCTGCGCATCGAAGCGCCTTAGATCGTGGGTGATGATCGCCAGCCGACCGTGGGGAGCCGTGACCCGCCACATCTCAGCCAGGAAGGCCGGATAGAGATTGCTCAGGGTGCTGAAGCGCCCCACAGCGTCACCCCAGGGCAGGTCGGCCGACACAGCGTCGAAGCTGGCGTCTGCCACAGGCAATGTGGTGGCGTCCGCCCTGAGCAACTCGAAATCAGCCAGACCTGCGGCAGCAAGATTCTTGCAGGCGCAACTGAGGGAGCGGTCCGACCGGTCGCAACCGACTAAGCGCTCTGCTGGTCCAGCGAGGCCCCGCTCGACCAGCAGGGTACCGGAACCCACCATGGCGTTGAGGTAACAGTCGCCGGGTGCAACGCTGAGGAGGGCGTTGACAGCAGCCGCCACCGTGGCGTTGAGCCCCCCCTTGAGGTTGCACACCCGCCAAGTTCGGGCCGAGAGCGGCCGGGGGGTGAGACGCAGCAAAACCTCCCACCCCTGGCCTGACGAGCCCCTACGCACCCGGATAAGCAGATCCCCCTCGCCAGGCAGGTAACGGAGCCGAGTCAGACCCTGGAGGGTCTCTCCCAGCCTCTGGAACACCCTAGTGTGACTCCCAGCTGCGCCGAAACGGAAGCTCGAAAAGCTGCCCCGGGAGGCGACCTCCATTACACTGTCAAGCAGGCGGCGCAGGTGCTGGTCCCCGAGGAGCGACCTGGGCCGGGGAATGTTGAAGTGCAGGAGGCGGTAGACCGCGACCACGGTGCGCATCCGGTCGAGGTCGCCCGCAGCGGCACCGAGTTCGAAGCGGCAAGTGTTTCGGCGCTTACTCACCACGGTCGCGCTGAACTGAGCCAACTCATCCAGGACGAACGGGGCCAGCCCAGTGAGGAACTCAGCCTCGTAGATGGCGGTGTCCGGTCTCACTCTGACACGCTACTCAAATAGCCAACCTGACACCTAGTCTAAACCCCCTCGCGACAGTCAGAGCCTAGTGACAGAGTGAGGAGAGGTCTGGGGAAGAACTCGCCCAGACCCTCGGCTGCTGGAGGAGCGCTAGGTAACCCCGCGCTCGAGTCCCGGCCTACCGAGCACCGGCTCGGGACAGCCCTCGGGACCTCAACGCCTAAGGGTAGACTCTAGGAGGATCCCTGCTGCCACAACACCTCGGCTTCGTGTATGGCCTACCCCAGGGAGGAGGAGACGTGCTAAAGCTACGAGTCCGGGCACTAGTCGCCGCCTCGGCCGAGAGGTGGCACAGAGGTTCACCTAGAGCGGACAACCGCCGCGACCCCAGCACTGGAATCTCAAGGGATCGCGCCATGAGGCGACTGCGAGTCGCCGGGGCGACAGCAACCCTGCTGCTCGGCTGGGCCAGCGCTCACGCCACCCTGGTTCTGGGAACGATCTCGACGGAGCCGAATCCACCCGTAGCGGGCGAGGTGTTCACTCTCACCATCGTCATGACCGACCCCACTCTGGTGCCGATCGAAGACGCCCTTGTGATAGCCGAGTTCACCCCTCCCGAACCGGGCAAGACCGTCTCCGTCCGACTACGCGAAACCGACGGTGCCGGTGTCTACTCTGGACCTATTACCTTAGATCAAGACGGCACCTACACCCTGTTGCTACGTGATCGGACCTTCCGCCAAGAGGATGCGACGGCAACCCTGCTGATCGACATCGGGTCGAGCGAACCGCTGGTGCCGATCACCTTCGTCTTCCCGCCGACGGCGACCGGGTCGCGCAACCTCTCCTCCTGGCTCATCTGGCTGATCGGCCTCCCGATAGCGGCTGCGGTCGTCGTCACCCTCCTAGTACTGACCGGCACCAAGCGGGAGGATAAGGCCAAGGACGACTGAGCCCTGGCGGATGGTAGGCTTTAATCGTGATCGGTGACAACGACCTCAGGCATCTTATGACCTTGGCCCGCATCGACCTCGACCCCGCAGAGGCGGAGAAGATCAAGATCGATCTCAACGCTATCCTCGGCTACTTCGAGCAACTCGCATCCCTCGACACGGAAGGGGTAGAGGAACTCGCGCGGCCGGTTCACACGGAGAACATCTTCCGTGAGGACGAGATCCGCCCGTCGCTGTCACGCTCGCGTGCGCTCGACGTTGCTGTGGAGACCGACGAGGGCTTCTTCAAGGTTCCACGGACCGTAGACGAGAGCTGAGGCGTCGACGGGAGCCGGGGAGCACCCCGTCCTCCAACGGAGAGATCGATAGCCATCTGCCCGCCCGGTCACTCACATCTTTGCCGCCCCGCTAGTGGTAGTGATGACGGAGAGTGATGACAGCTGGCCGAGGTAGCTGTCCGGCGTAGCATTTTTCCCACGTCGGCTTATCCCCTTCGACCTGGTAGCCGCCCAGTTCCAGGGAGGCCGCCCCTCACCCCGGGCAACGGGTGCGCTCACTCCAGGTACGCCTTACCCATGTACGGGTGCAACACCTCGGGGAGCGCAACCCGGCCATCGACCTGTTGGTAGGTCTCTAACAGAGCAGCCAGCGTGCGCGGGAAGGCTAGTGCAGTGCCGTTTAGGGTGTGAACGAGCTCGGGGCGACCCTTGCCCTGCGCCCCGCCGGGGCGAAACCGAGTCATAAGACGGGTCGCTTGGAAGGCCTCCATATTGCTGATGCTCGAGACCTCGAGCCAACGATCCTGACCGGGGCTCCAGACCTCTAGGTCATACTTCTTGGCTTGGGTAAAACCCATATCTCCAGTACACATAAGGAGGCGGCGGAAGCTGAGCCCGAGCCCCTTAAGCAGGTCCTCAGAGAGGGCTGTCATCTCTTCGAGAGCCTCGTAGCTGCTGTCCGGGTGGGTGAACTGGACTATCTCGACCTTGTCGAACTGGTGGACCCGGTTAAGGCCGCGGACATCCCGTCCGTAACTCCCAGCCTCGCGCCGGAAGTTCGCGGTGAAAGCCGCATAGAGAATAGGGAGGTCGGCCTCATCGATGATCTCGTCGCGATGAAGATTAGTCAGCGGCACCTCTGAGGTTGGAATCAGGTAGAGCCCCTCGGTGAGCCGGTACATCTGCCCTTCCTTATCGGGCAGTTGTCCCGTCGCGGTGGCGGAGGCCTCGTTCACCACGACCGGTGGCCGGACCTCAGTGTAGCCCCATTCCCCAACAGTGTCGAGGAAGTAGTTCTGGAGCGCCCGAACCAGCCTCGCGCCATCCCCCTTGAAGATGGGAAACCCGGCTCCGGCTATCTTCACCCCAGCCTCAAGGTCGAACCAGCCCCTGCGCACCGCCAGCTCCCAGTGGGGCTCGGGATCGAACACAAACGACGGTCTCTGGCCCCACTCTTTGACGACGACATTGTCACGCCCGCTCTCGCCGAAGGGAACACTCTCGTGAGGGATGTTGGGGATCTCGAGCAGGTGTTCCCGGATGGCGTCTTCAAGGCTACGCGACCTCTCCTCGAGGCGTTTGACCTCCGCTGAGAGCTCGCCCATAGTCCGAATCAACTCCTCGGCACCCTCACCCCGCCTCTTGCGCTGCCCGATCTCCTTACTGCACCGGTTCCGCACCGCCTGCCGCTCCTCAAGATCCTGGCGCAGCAGGCGCCTCTCCTCATCAGCCAGCAGCAGCTCCCCGAGGCTCTCTAGCGCCTCGGGGAGCTGCTTGGCCCGGATCGCCCGCCGGATAACCTCGGGATTCTCGCGGATAAAACGGATGTCGAGCATGCCCAAAGGTACCCCGAATCGACCCTGGAGAGGAAGTGATTGGAAGGTCACGAACATCTTGGATCTCCCGGCTGATGCGCTCCCCATCAGCAGCGGCCCCTCATCCGGTCCGAACCTAGAGTCTGGCCATCGGACAAGTTCGTCTGGGAGAGCCCGTGGTCTGCAGGACCGGGGAGAGCGAAACTAAGCGACGGGGGAGCGAGAGGCCTTTCTTGCGGACGCGGGTCGGCTGCCATGCGAGAACAAGCCCCGATGGCAGCGAAAACAGTGCCCGTGAGAGCGGTACGAGGTTGTCTGCGACGCAGCTTGTAGTACCGGATCGGGATGAGAGTTGGCTCGGCGGCTCCGGGTGCCCCGTCGCTAGCGGATGCTGCCGGCTGGTTCACTCATACTGAGCAAAGTCCACCCAATCATTATGGGGAACACCGCGAGGATTCACTGACCCAACCTATCTGCCCGAATCCTATTGCCCGGCCGATTCCCTTAGCTGCTTCGTCTCTTCCCGGTCAACTTCGAGGCCCCCCTTCCCCTCTCCCTTGAGAGCTACCCCATACACCTGTCGCGCCGCGTCGAGGGTCACGATGCCGTTCTGGACATCGCGCAATACCTGTCCGGCGACCCGCTCGAGCGGGTCGCCGTAACCACCACCGCCGGGCAGGTGCAGGGTTACGGTCTCTTTGGGCATCAGCCAGAAGTCCTGCTTCGGATTGGGCTGCTCAGCGCCCTGGTGGAACTCCCCTTGCGCGCCAGTCTGACCGCCGAAAAGGCCGCGAGCCGGGTGTCGGATCCGCTCGCACTTGGGGCTGATCAGGAAGGGGTCTTGGGAGTCTATGCGAAAGGTTACCGTTTGCCCGGCACCACCACGGTGCCTGCCGGCACCGGCAGAGTCGGGTCTTAATTCCTTGGCCAGGAACACCAGGGGCGTACGGTCCTCTACAACCTCGACCGGCACCGCCTGTGAGCGAGCAGGGAAACCCATGGCCGAGATACCGTCCTTGGTCGGTCTAGCCCCCGTGCCACCGGTCCAGACTAGGTGGGAGGAGACCCATTCGCCGCGCCCGTCCTTCCCGTAGGGCTGAATGCTCCAGTCGGCGTCGTAGCCCTCGGCCAAGACCCGATCTGGCAGCGCCTCGGCGAGGGCACCGAAGATGGCGCTGGGGAGGAGCTGGCCGAGGCTGTGGCGGGCGGCCACCGGCGCCGGCGGCAGGGCGTTCAGAACACAGCCCGGCGGCGCAGTGACCGCGACAGGCCGGAAACTCCCCGCATTGTTGGGGAGCTCGGGCGCGAGCATCGCCAGAATCGCGAAGAGGCTGTAGGCGTAGGTGTAGTTGAGGACGACGTTGATGCCGTAGCGGCTCTGGGGGGAGGTGCCGTCGTAGCCGATCCACATCCCCCCGTCGGCGACGGTCACCTTCACCTTGATCTCGACAGGCTCGTCGAAGCCGTCAGCCACCAGACGGTGCCTGTAGACCCCCTCTGGGCACGCGGCGATCGCCTCACGGACACCCTGCTCCGACCGGGTCAATATCTGCTCCGCTAGGGGTTGGAGGCTTTCCAAGCGGAAATCTTCCATGAACCTGAGCAGTTCCCGACCCCCGACCTCATTGCCCGCCACCTGGGCGTGAAGGTCGCCGATAACCTCCCGGGGGCTGCGGACGTTAGCCTCGATAATCTCGAACAGATCCTCGTTAGGATGACCCCGACGGAAAAGCTTGAGGATCGGGAGCCACAGGCCCTCCTCGAAGACATCCTTGGCTTCGGCCGACATCGGCCTCCCACTTATGTCGACGGCGTGACAGGTATTGGCGAAGAAGGCGACCGGTTCCCCGTCACGAAAGACGGGGGTCATCACAGTCAGGTCGTTAAGGTGTCCGGAGGTCTTCCAAGGATCGTTGGTAATGAAGACGTCCCCGGGATCCATAGCCTCCTCCGGGATCTTCACAAGGAGCTGCCGAATGCATTGCGCCGTCGAGTTGATGTGCCCAGGCGTCCCGCGCACGGCCTGGGCCAGCATCCGACCCTCGACATCGAAGACGGCTGCCGCGAGATCCTCAGCCTCGCTCACCACCGTCGAGAAGGAGGCACGAACGAGGGTGGCAGCCTGCTCGTTCACGACGGTGATCAGCCGGTTCCACAGCACCTCAAGCAGGATGGGGTCGATGGGTGCCTCTGTTGTCATGGGCTTACCTCTACAACGAGGTTGCCGATGTCATCGACGCTCACTACGGCGCCCGGCCCTACCACGGTTGTGCACTCCTCCTCTTCAACGATGGCCGGTCCCGCGACCTCCACTCCGAGTGGCAGAAGGTGACGGTCGAAGACCGGGGTCTCCCGATATGCCCCATACTCTGGGAAGAAGGCCTGCCGGTAGCCCTTCCGGGCGCCGGTCGATCTCAGCGTCGCCCTAGCACCCAGCGCCCGGATCTCGGGGGATGGAGCGGGACCCGAGGCCAGCAGCCGCCAACCGATGACCTCGAGACCTATATCGTCCAGACTCCGACCGTAGTTACGACGATAGGCTTCCTGAAAGTCGCTCGAAAGATCGGCGACGTGCTCGGGCTCCAGGCGGCCGTTGCGTACCGGCACATCCAACTGGTGCGACTGGCCAGAATAGCGGAGTTCGCAGCGCCGCTCGAAGCGCATCTCCCCAAGCCCCACACCTGAGTGCGTTAGGATCCCCCACCCCTCCTCCTCCATCTCCCGGTGCAGCTCGTTGACCCGATCCCAGTCGACCCGAACTAACTCCTCTCGGTAGCTGCGGACGAAGTCGAACGAGAACGGGGCACATAGCAAACCGAAGGCCGAGGCCACGCCGGCTCCTGGCGGAACGACGATCGTGGTTATGCCCAGCAACTCTGCGACCCGGTAGGCATGGATCGGACCGGCCCCGCCGAAGGCGATCAGGGCGTAGGCCCGAGGATCGCGGCCGCGCTCGACCGCGTGGACCTTCGCGGCACTCGCCATCGCCTCATTGACCACCTGGTGCACACCCCAGGCGACCTCGCAAGTGGTCAGGCCGAGGGGTTGGGCCAGCGCCGCCTCGAGGACTTCGAAGGCAGCCTCTCTGTCAAGCTCAACCCGGCCACCCAGGAAAAAGCCGGGGTCCAGGTAGCCGAGGACGAGATCCGCGTCGGTGACCGTCGGGCGCCGTCCTCCCCGACCGTAGCTGGCCGGACCTGGATCGGCGCCGGCGCTGTCAGGGCCCACCTTGAGGAGCCCAAGGGTGTCGACCCGGGCGACGCTGCCGCCGCCCGCTCCGATCTCGATTAGGTCGATGGTCCGGGCGCGTATGGGCAGACCGCTCCCCTGTTTGAAGCGATAGACTCGGGCCGCCTCGAAGTCTGGAGTCGTGAGCGGCGTGCCGCTGTCGATAATGCCTAGCTTCGCGGTGGTCCCCCCCATATCAAACGAGATCAGGTCGGGGCGCGCCGCCGCCCGGCCCAGATAGGCCGCGGCCAGAGCGCCGGCCGCCGGTCCCGACTCCAGAAGTCGGATCGGGAAGCGGCAGGCGGTCTCGACGGTACAGATCCCCCCACTGGACAGCATCAGATAGAGGTCCCCGGCGAACCCCATCCCCTCCAACCGAGTGGCCAGCCTTCGCAGGTACGCCTCGATCAGCTGCTGGACGTAGGCGTTGGCCACAGTGGTTGAGGTCCGCTCGTACTCCCGGATCTCTGGATTGACCTCACACGAGAGTGAAAGATGAACTCCGCCCAAACGGCATCTGAGCCAGTCGGCCACGATCCGCTCGTGATCGGGATAGAGGTAGCTGTGGAGGAAACAGATCGCAACGGCTTGGACCCGCTGCTCCTCAAGCTCGGCGGCGATCTCATCGATCTGCCGCCGCTCCGGGGAGGTCTCGACCTCCCCACCCTTCAACACCCGCTCCTTCACGCCGAAGCGCAGGTGGCGCGGCACCAGAGGCTCTGGCATCTCGAGGAACAGGTCACTGATATCGTAACGGCGCTCTCGAGCGATCTCGAGCGTATCACGAAAGCCGTAGGTGGTCAGCAGAGCCGTCTTGGCCCCGCTGCGCTCGATGATGGCGTTGGTGACCAGGGTGGTCCCGTGAATCACGTCTCGGACCTCGGAGGCTCGGACCCCGCTGCGCTTAAAGATATCCCGGACCGCGGTCTCCACCCCCGCTGACGGATCGTGGGTCGTGGTCAGGGTCTTGCCCACCCAGGCCCGACCGGAATCTCCTAGCAAGATCACGTCGGTAAACGTACCGCCGATATCCACGCCCAGCCGGTAGGGTCGGTCCACGCCTGTGCGCCTACGCGTCCCTTGTAATTTTCCTGACAACCCTTCCCATAGTCATGACCTGGGCTCCACCGTTGGGAAGAAAGGGCTGGCCGGGAACGGAGAGGATGATCATGTCGAAGGGCGCCCTCAACTCCTCTACCGGCCGGCCCAGGGCATCGACGATGGTCATGAGCAGGGTCCCCTCGGTCACGCTGGCCATGAGCCGACAGGCCGACGCGTAGCGGATCAGTCCTCCATAGGTGTTCCGCAGCGGCTCGTAGTCGACCATCACCCACTCATCGGCGTATCGGGGTTGCCCGTCGAGCATGTCGTAGGCTCTCATGACGTTGACGATGCCATCGTAGGTCGTCTTCACATCCCCCGTGTAGAACTCGGGGCGTCGATGGTTGGCACCGCCTAGCTCGATGGTGACGCAGGGCTTGCCCAGTTCGGCAGCGATGTTGGTGAAGCTGGCGATGCCGGCTCGGGCCCCGGCCCCCTTGGCAAGGAGTGGCCAGTCAGGCCCCATCGCCTGAGCGAGCCTGAGGTGCTGCTCACCATCATCCGGCACGATCAGGCGGGCCCCCACGTAGATATTTGCCCCGCCGCTGTGAAGGTCGAGCACCAAGTCGGCTTGCGGGAGGATGTCGGTGCAGACCCGATGGGCGATGCGCTGCGTGATCGAGCCATCGGGACTGCCCGGGAAGATCCGGTTCAGATCGTAATACCAGTCGTCCAGAGGATTGCCACGCTTGCGGTGCTCGTAAGCAGGGTAGTTCAGGGCCGTAATGCCGATGACCGTGCCGCGCAGAGCGCCCGGGTCGACGCGGTCGACGAGATCGAGCAGCGCGGAGTGCCCCTCGGGCTCATCCCCATGGGTGCCGCAGTTGAGCAGCAGGCAGGGACCCTCACCCCCCCCCTCAATGCGGATAGTCTGGATAGCGATGTCGCTCCCATCGATCCGCTTCGAAATCGGATAACTTTCAGCGGTCACCGACGCCTTCAGCTCGTTCCGCACAACCCCGTCCATCTATTCCCTACCCCCTTCGCGCCGATAGGCTTCCCAGCCGTCTACGAACACCCGTTCACAGGCCGAGCGGGTGTCCAGGGGATGGCCGGAGAAGACAGCGATGTCGGCGTCTTTCCCGACCTCAAGACTCCCCATCCGATCGGATACCCCGAGCAGTTCCGCGGCCGTCAGGGTCAGACCCCGCAACGCGACATCCTCGGGCAGGCCTTCCCGAACAGCGACCCCCGCCTGAACCGACAGCCACTGTGTCTCCGAGGCACCCGCGCACTGGAAGGCTAGGGTGACGCCGGCCTCGTGGAGCAGGGCGGCGTTCCGGGGCGTGGAGTGCTGGTACTCAAGCTTGCTCCGCGGGGCGGTGAAGGGTCCCAGCACGCACGGGGCCTGCGCCTCAGCGATCTCACGGGCCACCCGGTAGCCCTCAACAGCGGTTTCGATCGTGAAGGTCAGGCTAAACTCCTCGGCGATGCGAATGGCGGTTAGGATGTCGTCGGCACGCAGGGCGTGGATGCGTGCAACGGTCTGCCCCGTCACCAATCGTGCCAGTTCCTCTAGGCCCAGGTCTCCGACTCCACCGCTGTCGGCGTACGCCCGAGCTGCACGCAGCGCCTTGCGGAGTAACATCACGCTCCCCATCCGGGTCATGGGGGCCCCGCTGCTGAAGGTCACGGGGTTCTCACCCAGAGCCAGTGCCAGCTGCTCCGTGCCGGGCAAGGCCATCCGGTCGGGTCGGTCGGCCCACATCTTGGCGACGAAGCCGGTTCCACCAACGATATTGGCACTTCCAGGCTGCGTCCACGCAGCCGTGACACCCCCCGACAGAGCATCGGAGAAGGCCCCGTCGAAGGGGTTGAAGCTGTCTACCCCGCGAACCTCGGGCGTGATCGGGCTCGACATCTCATTATGGTTCACGTTGCCCGCGACCGACGGTTCCCCCAACAGGCCGATATGGCTGTGGGCGTCGATTAGGCCCGGCATCACCACCTTTCCGCTGACGTCGACCCACTCGGCCTCCGCGGGGATCGTGACGCTCTCACCGACCGCCTGGATCTTGCCCTCGCCGATGAGAACAGTGCCTCCTTCAAAGGTGTCACCCGAGACGGTGATGACCCTCCCACCTACCAGGGCTAAGCAAGGGATTCTCTCCCGCGTCTTCTGGTTCATAGCCATGATCGTACTACCCCTCACCGAGAGTGTAGAGCGTTCCCAGGGTCCAGCCCGCATAATCGTCAAGGAATGCCGCGATCTTCGACGACGCCGCATCCAGGAGCTGCTCGCCCTTCTGTGCGGTACCGAGTCTGGCAGCGCCGAACACGCCACTCGGAGAGAAGTCGGAGACGTGGTGGGCGATGTAGGCCGGCCGGGAGGCCAGAAAATCCATAGTAAAAAAGGGGGTTTTCCACTTCGGCATGTGAGTCACCGCCCTGTCCATCTGGACCTGGTCCGGGGCCTCAGCCAACATGGCCGACGTCTCGAACTCACCGGCATGGGCCATGCCGCCCATAGGAGACTCCCGGATCCTCCGGATGTCGTCCGGGATGAAGTGCCAGTAGTTGCCGGTTGCGGCGATGACACTGCCGTCGGTCGCGTCGCGCACATTGCGGGCTACCAGTTGGAGTGGTGAGAGATTATGACCGTGACCGTTCAGAAAGAAGAGCTTCTTAAAGCCGTGGCGGACGAAACAGAGGGCGATCTCCGAAAGGGTACGAACGAAAGTCTCCTGCTGCAGGCTCAGTGACCCAGGAAAGTCCATATGGTGATTCGAGCAGCCCGCCCAGAAGGCAGGGGTGACCAGGACGTTGGCGGTGGCCTTCTCTGCAGCCCGCCTGGCAACGGCTTCGGCCAGGACCGTGTCTGTCTTCAGCGACAGGTGTGGGCCATGCTGCTCGATGGCGGCGACCGGTATCACAATGACGCTACCATCCTTGTCGAGCAGCTCCACCTCGGGCGATGTGAGTCGTGCATACTCCACTCTGATTCCTCCCTCTGTTGACGGTCTAGCGCGCTGTAGGAACGGTTGTTCTCCCCTTGGCCGCCTCGAGCAGTGACACTGCAACGGCAACCGCCTCCACAGCCTCATCTGGACGGATCCTCAACTCGTCGGTCCCCTTTACCCCAGCCAGGAAGTTTTCAACCTCCTCCCGCAGAGCACCACCCAGCCGACCGTACATATCGGGCACGATGTGGGTGTCTGGCCTCCGAGCGCTCGTCCCGGAGTAGATCTCCAGACCCGAGTAGAGGCCGTCGATGAAAATCACCCCGTCAGTACCGACAACCTCCAGCTTCCAGTCGGAGGTGGGCATCGTGTCAGGCAGGATCCAGGCGTGTTCCATCAGTGCGAACTGACCGGAATCGAAGTGCAGATTTCCAACCAGAACATCATATACGCCTAGGTCCTTGAGTCGATTGGAGGCCGCGGCGGCGTACACGGAGGTACAGGGACTGCCGATGAGCCATAGCGCGACATCGATATCATGAATCCCTACGAAGAAGACCGACTCAGTGCGGCCCTTGAGTCGGTAGGGGGAGGCGATCAGGTCGTTCCGACGGGCGTTGAGGTAGACCACCTCGCCGATCAGCCCCGAGTGGACTGCGTCGTGGGCCTGGACGTAGCGGGGATCGAACCTCAGGGTGTGCCCCACCAACAGCTTCACCCCGGCCCGCTCGGCCGCCCGGACGATCGCCCTGGCCTCCTCCAGCGAGGTTGCGAGAGGCTTCTCGATCAGCAGGTGCACCCCCCCGGAAGCTAGTTTCTCAGCCGCCTCGCGGTGCAGGTGATCGGGCGTTGCGACAACGGCCGCATCGAGTTCTTCTAGCGCATCAAGAAGCTCGTCGACGGTGTTAAAAGCGGGGACCCGGTACGCTTCGCTTAAATCCCTGGCAACTTCGTCGTCGACATCGACCAGTGCGACCAGATCGGCCTCCTCAAGATCGGCGAGGATCCGAAGGTAGCGGCGTCCCATGTGGCCGCCCGCCCCTACTACAGCTGTTCGAACTCTCATCTCCCCCCCTACAGCAGGTGCCAAAGCAGCACCGCAGTTTCCCACTCGAGTGCCTGGATAGCCAGAATTACCCCGAGGTCGCTCACTATCCGCTGCCCTATCGGCGGGGATTGAGCCTGTCCTGGAGGCTATCGCCCAACAGGTTGGCGCTCAGCACCGTGATCAGCAGGGCGAGGCCGGGCCAAGTCACCAACCACGGCGTGACCAGCATGTAGTTGCGTCCATCGGAGAGCATAGCTCCCCAAGAGGGGTCGGGGGGCTGGATACCGACGCCGATGAAGCTGAGTCCGGCCTCGGCATAGACGATCGTCGAGATCTGCAACGGCACCATCACCGCGAACAGTGGAAAGACGTTGGGTAGAAGGTGCCTGAAGATGATGCGCAGGTCCCTAGCCCCCAGCGCCCGCGGAGCGATGACGTATTCCTCGTGCTTTAGAGCGATGGTTCCCCCTCGCACGATCTTTGCGAAGTGAGGCCAGCCCACGAAGGTGAACACGCCGATGAGGCTGGCTGGACCCGGTTCCGTCGCAGCCACCAGCAGCAGGGCCAGGATGACCATGGGGAACGCCATAATCGCCTCGGCGACACGCATGATGACCGCATCGAGCCGGCCCTCGAAATAGCCGCTGAGGAGGCCGATGACCATACCCACACTGCCAGCAAGCAGGACCGAACTCCAGGCGATGATCAGCGTCGCCCTCCCACCATGCATGAGCCGAGCGAGGGTGTCCCGCGCAAGCTGATCGGTGCCTAGGGGAAATCGCCAACTCGAGCCGTCGAAGGGCACAGGCTTGAGCAAGAAGGCCCCAGAATGAATCTTGAGCGGATCCATGGCGAAGATGAGCGGGACGAGAAACACCACCAGTGTGAGGCCAAAGACGCCTACCAGGCCAACTAGTAGCGGCAGGCTGAAGGGGTGACGGGAGCTAGCCATAGCGGATCCGGGGATCGAGCAACCCATAGGAGAGGTCGATGAAGAAATTGGTCACTAGGAAGAAGGCGGAGAGGATCAGGACCGACCCTTCGACCAGCGGATAGTCCCGAGTCCGCACCGCCTCTACCGTCAGGCTCCCCAGACCGGGCCAGGCGAATACGGTCTCAATAATCACGGTGCCACCCAGCAGCCAGCCGAGGCGAAGGCCGAGATCGGTGATCAGAGGGATGAGGGTAACGCGGAAGGCGTGCTTGGTCACCACCACCACCTCCGAAAGCCCCTTGCTCCGCGCAGTCCGCACGAAATCCGAATCGAGCACCTCCACAATCCCCCCGCGCACAAACCTCACCACCCGGGCAAGGAAGGGAATTCCTAGACTTACAGCGGGAAGGATCAGGTGGCTGGGGCCACCCGCCCCGAAAGCCGGGAACCAGCGCAGTCGTATCGAGAAGAACATAATCAGCAGAATGGCCAGCCAGAAGTTGGCGACCGCCTGGACGGAGTAGGTGACCATCCTGATCACCGTGTCGAGGAACGATCCAGGGACGGCAGCGGATAGGAGGCCGAGCGGGACCCCCAGCAGGACGACGCCCACCATGGTGGTCAGCGCCAGTGTTACGGTCGGCAGGATCCTCCTGGAGATTCGGTCCATGACGGGCCGTCCATCGAATAGCGACTCACCCAGGTCGGCGGTGAACAGGCCCTGCAGGAACTCTGCGTACTGAACGTAGAGCGGCCTGTCGAGGCCCATCAACTCCCTCAGGCTCTGGTATTGGTGCGGTGACCCCACGTCGCCGAGAAAAATCTGGGCAGGGTCCCCGGGCGTCAACCTGATCGCCAGGAAGACCATGGTCGCCATGATCAGTAGCGTCACCAGCATCTGAAGGAAACGGTTCAGGATAAAGGGCATCGAAAGAGTATTCAGAGAAGGGGTGGAGGGTGTGGGCCAGCCCACACCCTCCCTGGTACGTCAGTTCCCCAGCGTGGCCTGGCGCAGGTCCCACCACATCTGGGAGGATCTGGGGGTGAAACCCTGGACATCGCTGTGGACAGCGTAGAGGTCGAAAGGCTGCACTACAGGCAGGCGAGTGGGGTTCTCCCACAGGATCTCCTGGAGTCGCTGGTAAGCATCGATCCGGTCTTGCGGATCGGTCGAGAAGCGCCCCTTCTCGACGAGCGAAACCACCTCCGGTCCGAACTCATAGGTGTCGGTGGCCTCGCGGTTGCGGGCGTTGGGGTGGAAGTTCGCCCACACGTAGAAGTCGGGATCGAGGGTGTAGGTCGCCCAGCCGTTGTAGTACATGTCGAAGTTGCGACCGTTAATGATGGGGCCCCCGACCCCCCAGTCTGCGGCCACCCGGATGTTCAGTTTGATACCCACGTCGGCCAACTGCTGGGTGATGGCCACCACTGCGTCGGCGATCTGCAGCTCACCACCCGCCGTGTACCAGATCTCCGCCTCGAAGCCGTCGGGGTAACCGGCCTCCGCGAGGAGGAAACGGGCCTGGTCGGGATCGTAGACCTTCGCCGGGAGATTGGGGTGCGCCGCGAACACGTTGGGCGAGTAGATGCTAGAGGGCATCTCCGCCTGCCCCTGGAAGATATCGCGAATGAGCGCCTCGCGGTCGATGGCCAAGTCGATCGCCTGGAGGACCCGGGGATCACCCCCCACCGGTGGCCGGGCGTCACCACCCAGGGAGATGTGCTGCGTGATCGGACTCGGCACTCGGGCGATGTCGACATCCGGCGTCGCGTTGAGAACCGAGACTAGCTGGACCGGGACGCCGAAGGCGATGTGAATGTCACCACTCAGGACGCCCGCGATCCGGGTCGCATCCTCAATGATCGGACGGAACACCACCCTCTCCACTCCCGGGGCATCACCCCAGAAGTCCGGGTTCGCCTCGACGACCAACTCCTCACCGGGCGACCAACTGACGAAGCGGAACGGCCCGGTCCCGTTGGGCTGGGTGGTGTTCACCTCAGGGTCGAAGTTCGGGGGCAACATCGCCCCGAGCGTCAGGTGGGCCATCAGCGGCCCGAACGGCCGCGCAGTCACGATCCGAACCTGGAAGTCGTCGATGATCTGGACTTCGGTGATGCCCTCCCACAGGAAGCCCTGGGCGGTCCGTTGATTCGGGTCGAGTAGCTTCTCGATAGTGAACTTCACCGACTCGGCAGTGAATGGCGTCCCATCGTGGAAGGCCACACCCTGGCGCAGGTCAAGCTCCAAGGTAAGGTCGTCGATCTGGCGCCAAGCGGTCGCCAGTCCGGGCTGGAAGCTCCCGTCGCTGCCGCGCATAATCAGCGGGTCGAACAGCAGGACTCGAGCGATGCCGAGCGTCGACCGACGGGTGCTCGAGGTGACGTCGAGCGTGGCGAAGCCCTCGTGGTGAGCGACAACCAACGTTCCGCTGCCCTGCGACATCCCAGTACTGATGAGCAAGAATGGAACGAGGAGCGCCACCACTAGGGTGGCACAGGCGAGAAGCCTGCTGCAGTGAGCGCATCCTGTCTGGTTTCTCATAAGCGTATCCGGTCCCCTTTCGACTACCAGAACTCCATGTTGCGAACCTGTTTGGTTAAAGAGCTTGTCGTACCTGGCGTTTCGTCTCTCACCTCCTCACAGTTCGTTGTCACTAAGCTGCGGGCAGGGCTGGCTCACGGCGGCGTCAACTGGCCCCCGGCAGTCGCTCCCGAAAGAGCGTCCTCCAGGTCAATGAAATTTGCCACTAGGAGGACGGGTTCGCCCGCCCAGACGATAGGTTTGGTCCGGATGCCGGTCACGAGTCCTGAGTGGGGAGCAACCACCTCCTGGTTCACTCGACCGTAGACGTCACAGATGGTGCCGATGACTTGGCCCTCCTCCACGAGCTCCCCAGTCCTGACAAGCGGTCTCGAGATTCCCCCCTCAGTTGCGTAGACGTAGGTCTCAGTGTCAATGCATCTGCGATTCTCGGGAAGCCCTTCGATCACACCGGGTATCATATCCAGGTAGCACATCACGTTGCGGATGCCGGTTCTAAGTACGGTGACATCCTCCTCATCGGCGCGCCCCTGTCCGGTAGTTTCGACCACGGCCACTTGCACTCCTTGCTCGATACAGCAGGCAGAAAACTTCGACCAAGGTGACACCCGCCACAGCGTCTCCATGGGGAACATCTCGGCCAAGGCCAGCGACTTCCTTCCGAGCTCACCGGAGGCCCCGACGAAACCGGTGATCCAGTGCGAGGTCCCCCTGGTGCCCCCGGAGTGAAAATCGATCACGGCATCGACGTGAGGAATGATCTCGCTAACGACCGTGTAGGCGAGGCGCTCGGTGACCGTACCATCCGCTCTTCCAGGGAAGGTGCGCGCCAGATTCTTCTTGTCTACCGGCGTCTCCCTGACACCGGAGACGTCCAGAGACGACTTGCCCGCGAAGGCTAGAACGTTCAGCACCGGGATTCCTATCAGGGTTCCAGCCAGCGCCTGGGGATCGATCTCGGCCACAATGTCGAGGATGGCCAAGGTCCCCTCTGGCTCGTCACCGTGGGTCCCCGAATTCAGGCACAGGACCGGCCCCGGGCGAGCCCCGTGGAGGATCACCATGGGGATGCCTAGGGGCGCCCCGTCTGGCCGCCGGGCAAAGGGAAGCTCTCCGTCGAGGCGCCGACCGGGGGGAACCTCCAGGGATCCGAGGTGGAAGGGTTCGCGTGCCACGCTATAACCTCCTCAGGCAGCCAAGTCGTCCAGAAGCCGGTTCAGCTGCTCGATATCCGGATCGATCCGGGGGACCCTCGCCACTCCGCTCTCGAGGTGGCTGAAGGTCAGGCTCCAGCGTAGGCCGGTCGCCGTCCCGACACAAACCACGGTCTCCTCTTCATCCCACTCGCCCCCCGCTGCATCCTTGAGAGCAGCAGCCACCGAAACCGCCGCCGAGGGGGCGAGACAGAGCCCGTCACGCCCCAGCCTTACGAGGGCTTCGGTGATCTCTCCATCCTCAACGGCGATAGCCCCCCCCTTCGATTCCCGGACGGCCCAGATGCCGTGATCTCCCGACTGGGTGTGCCGAATCGAGATGGCCAGGGAGTCCACGCTAGGCACCTCCGGCGCATGCTGGAGGTCCTCTTCGACAGCCCGGACGATCGAGGCGCCACCGGCTTGGCAGGCGTACATGCGGGGTGCACGGTCGATAGCTCCTAACTCGAGTAGCTCCCGAAAACCCTTCCAAACTCCGTAGATAGAGTCCCCGCCTCCAACGGGAACGAACACCCGGTCCGGAGCTGAACCGAGCTGCTCGACGATTTCGAAAGCGATAGTCTTGTACCCCTCGAGGCCGAACGGGTTAGCGAAGGGGCGAGGAAAGTTGCGACTGGACACATACCAACCGTGGTTTCTGACCAGTTCGTCCACCAGTGCCAGGGCCGCACCATCGTAACTGGACAGCACCACCGGTTGGACACCGCGGAGCATCAACTCCGTCAGGGTCCGGGTCTCTACGTAGGGCGGGGTGAATACGACAGACATCATACCCGCGACCTGGGCATAGGTGCCGAGCGAAACCCCCTGGTTCCCCGATGAGGAGACAGTGGCGCGGGTGAAACCCAAGTGCAGGCCCATGCTTATGGCCACGGCGTTCAACCGGTCTTTGAAAGAGCCCGTTGGGTTGCTGGCCTCGTGTTTGACAAAGGCACGGGCAACACCCAGAATCTCCGTAATACCCTGCATGGGAACCAGGGGGGTATCCCCCTCTCCGAGGGTGACTTGGCGGTCACCTACCGGCGGGAGCAGAGGGGACCAGCGCCACAGCGACGGTGGACGGGCCGCCCGCGCCGCCGTCATGATCCCCTGCCCATCGAGGGATCCCAGTTCGTAGCGGACCTCAAGGGAGCTAACCTCACCCTTCTCGGCACAGCACGGACAGCCGTACAGCAATGGCTGGAAATCGAAGGTTTCATTGCAACCTTTACACTCCAGCCAGGAAACTACAGCCTCCATCCCTAACAACTCTCCTCTCAACTCCCCCACCGTCCAAGGGTGTTGACGCCTTAGAGTGTTACGCGCTTGAGTGTTACGCCCTAGAGTATATCTAGTGTACACCAAATTCTAGAGGCTTAGGTAGCATCGAGATGATCCCTACAACAACACGCAAGTGATAAGGTGGCCACGAGGCTCGCCCGACGTAGACACAGATGGTGTCGGAAAGCCTACGGAAAGTTTATTTTGGTGAGGATCCAAGAGATGTTAAGTGATGTCCTGTGCCCCCTGATTGGTGTCGACACCGACCTGCACGCCTCGATGGGCCGGGTTGTTGGAGAGAGTGTATGTCCCTAGCTGGGAAGGTCGCCATCGTTACCGGCGCGGCCAGCGGCATCGGCCGCGCCGTCGGCACGGAGTTAGCCTCCAGGGGTGCGGCAATAGCCCTGGTAGACCACGAAGCCGAGGCTCTAGACGGCACCCTGTCCGATCACCGGGCCCAGGACTTCGAGGTCGAACCCTTCTGCGCGAATGCGGTGGCAAGAGCCACTGCGGAGCGGGTCGTCGCATCGGCCCGGAGCCGCTGGAACCGGATCGACATCCTCATCAACAACGTGGGAGGCTCCCCGGGTGAGCGGCGCCCCCTAGAGGAGACTCACGATGAGGATTGGGAACGAAACCTCGAACTCAACCTTACCTCCACCTTTCACTGGTGCCGCGCTGTCGTGGCGACGATGAAAGAGCAGGGCACCGGCAGCATTGTCAACATCTCCTCCCAAACCGCCCTGACCGGCACCCACCACCTCATCCCCGGCTACCCGGCAGCCAAGGCTGGTGTCCTCGGCCTGACCCGTCAACTCGCCCGCGAACTAGGACCGAGCGGCATCCGCGTCAACGCCATTGCCCCAGGGCTCATCCTCAGCGGTCCCAAAGTCCAGGCCGATTGGGACTCACGTCCTCAGAATCGGCGCGACGCGGAACTCGCCAGCATCCCCCTAGGCAGACTAGGCACCCCGGAAGACGTGGCGAAGGTGGTGGCTTTTCTGGCCTCAGCCGACGCAGGCTATGTCACGGGGCAGGTCGTTTTCGTGAGCGGCGGACAGTATTTTGGTTAGATCCAGGGAGACAGGTCGTAGTGTGAGACCATCTCGTTCCCTCACCCGGATAAGCGGGCGAGTGAAGCCACTCTCAAGCACTCCAACCGTGATCAGTTGAGAGTGGATCTGTCTGAACCCGTAGGTCCTTTGGACCTTGAGGTTACGTTGCTGACCTAGGCTAGACTTTCAAGTGGGGGTCGGTCTCTCTTCGTTACCTGGTGCATCCTATACCAGGTCTGGTCCCCCCCTCAGAGGCAGAGAATCTCATGTTAATCGACCTCCCGACCGACATCTATCCCTCCCTTCAGTGGAAGGCGGTAGCATGGACGGCTTGAAGGCACCTACTCTCCTGATCCTGACGTGCTGGACGCTCTTCTCGGCCTCGTCACAGGCACAGGATCTGGTCGACCAGATGCGTAACCTGCTTGAGCAGGGGTACTACAACTCGGCAGCCCAGCTCAACGGTCCCGACCTTGTCAATCGCTTTCCTGATGATCCCCAGGCTCGCTACCTGTACGCTTACGCGCTGTATCTCACGGGGCGCACCTCCGAGGCGCGCGTCCAACTCGATCTGGCATCCACTCTGCAGGAACAGGCCGATCCCGTACACACCCACCTTAATGGTCTGCTGAAGGCCGCAGAAGGGGATCCCGACACCGCCCTCACACTCCTCCGAGAAGCCTTCCAGGCAACCCAGGCGTATCCTTACGCCATGGACTGGGGCCGCGTCGCCTGGCAGGTTGGTGCCTATGAGGAGGCGCTCGAGGCCTACGAGGCGGCGGCCACCACCGAGGGCGGGCGGGTCGAACCGTGGCCCCACCTCAATCGAGGTCGCTTGTTGGCCTTCCAGAGCAGATACGAGGAGGTAATCAAGGCCCTCAATACCGCAATTGCGGTGTTCGAGGCCAACGACCCGGGCAACCCTCGCCCCTCACCCGCCTACGTCGAAGCATACTTCCGACTAGGGGAGGTCTACGAAGCTCTCAGGGACCTCGACCAGGCAGAGATCTACTACCGCTCCGCGCACTTTGCGGATCCCACCTATGGACCCGCCCTCGACGCGCTCGAACGACTGGGGTTCGAATTCGAGTGAGGCCCGGTCAGGTTCCAACGAGCCGTCTTCGCTCACTGGCGAGCCACGACCCTGCCCGAACGGCACCCTGATGGTAGCGTATCAGATCCTGCTGTTTAGGAAGTCAAAAGCCATGCGGGACCAGCCCTCGAGCTGCTCCCTTTGATGGCCTACCACCTCCCAATCCGTGAGCATCCCCGACAGCTTGTCGGCCTCTCGGACATACACCTCGCCGGGAGTGCGAACCCGGTACAGGAGGCCGGTGTGCACCCGGCTAACGGGATCATCCCGACTGTGGATCAGACCTACTGCCTCAGCAACGTAGGCACCAATCACCAGCTCCTCCTGCAGTTCACGGGCCAACCCCCCCTCGAGCAAATCCCGGGCATTAGCGTGCCTGATGGGATTCACATGCCCTCCCAGACCGATCGACAGCCTGTTATGGAGGCGCGCTTCAGACCCACCCTGCAGGCGCTCTACCAGGAGCACGCGGCGTCCGTTTGTCACTACCGCATAGGGGATGATCTGCCGCCACCGCTCATCGGTCTCGACCTTGCTGCGGGACAGGAATTCGCCTGCCTCGAGCAGTAACTGATAGAGAGGTGGCGACAGGGGAAGCACGGACTCACTCGGTTCAGGAAAGGCAGCGGTAGCGACGCAGTACACCCTCTCCACCACGACCACACGCTCCTCTAGTCTGGATTGGACTGTGCTGATGGCCTATCCCTGAAGCGGTTGAAGGCCTCCTTACTTCCTGGAACTCGTCACGAGAGCGATATCTGACTGATTGGCGAGACCCGCCCAGATTCCATACGACGCCATAAACCGTATGACCGACGGGGTGGCGCGGTTACCCCCTTCGTTCTCACCCGTCCAGTTGCTGAGGAGCAGGAGCAGTTCGCAGCCGAGCTTCCCTCTCGGTGGAGATAGCGGAAACACCGATCGGTATTGCAATCACCCCGGCCTTGCCAAAGGCACAACCCGAGCACCATCGCTCAGGTCCCGCCGATGGTCATAGGCCCTCTCTCCTGGAAGCGGACCGACCGCAGCGCCGTCGAAACCGTCGCCATCAGTTCACCATCCTGGTCCGGCGCGACTGGAAGTCCTGGAGAACGTAACGACCTATGGTGTGCGGGGTGGTGAAGTAGGCTTTGCCCTTGGTCATCGCAGAGACCCGCTGCACAAAGACAATAAGCTCCGGGGCACGGGCCAACATGAAGGTATTGATCTGAATGCCCTGCCGACGACAGTTGCCCACCTCTCGCAAGGTTTCACCTAATACTACTGGGTCGAGGCCGTAGGAGTTTTTGTAGACTCGTCCGTTCGGCAGGGTGATAGCTGAGGGTTTGCCGTCGGTAATCATTACGATCTGCTTCATATCCTTGTTCTGCCGTTTGAGGATCTTCTGTGCCAACCTTAGCCCCTCGGCCGTATTGGTGTGGTACGGCCCCACCTGTGCTTGGGCCAGTCGCGCAAGGGGAATCTCCTCAGCCGAGTTGTGGAACAGGATGTACTTGATCTCATCCCCACGGTACTGGGTCCGAATCAGATGGGCTAGCGCCAGCGCCACCTGCTTAGCAGGGGTAAAACGGTCCTCCCCATAAAGGATCATCGAGTGTGAACAGTCGAGCATGACCACCGTCGCAGCCGAGGAATTATACTCTGCTTGATGGACCTGGAGATCGCCATATTCAAACTGGAGCCAACCCCCCTCTCCTCCTCGCCTAGCGACGTTCTTGAAGGTCTCTGGAAGATCCAGGTTCATGATGTCACCGAACTCGTAGGGCTTGGACTCGGCGACCGCCTCGACACCGGTGGTCTGGAACCGGGTCTCATGCGATCCCAGACTCGACTTGCCCGCTCCCCCAAGGATCTCACGAAGGGTACGGTAGCCGAGGAAATCGATGGCCTTGTTGGTGAGTTCGAATCTAACCTCTCCCGGACCACGATCAGGGCTTGACACCCCACCCGGGTCTCCTTCCTGGCTTAGGCTCTCTTCCCCCTCGAACCTGAGGTATCCCTCGCTCTCAAGGCGCTGGGCGAGATCCCGAACCAGCTCACCGAACTGCGAAGCCATCCAATCCTCAGCGTTCATCGCCTCCTCAATCAACTCCTCAGGAACAAGGTCATTGTTAATGAGGGCCTCGGCAATAGCATGGTGGAGATCCTGCATGGACTGCTGGTAATTGGGATCGGGGTCCCAGGGATTCCGATAGAATCCGGACTCCAGCAATCTATCCTGGATCATCTTCATAAGGTCAGCCATATCAAGGTCATCGAGCGTCGCCTCGTACCTTGAGTAGCGAATGGTCGGCACGCCACACCCCCTTAGTAAAGCTAATGAGGCTCAGTCAGCGGGATCAGTTCCAACGCCTCTGGCCCGACACCCGAGAGGCTTCTGGCTCCGCTGCACAATATCCACGCTCCTCGCTCCGTGCAACCTGCTTCCTAGCATAGAGCCCCTCGAGCACGAATTCGGCTGCGGCCGCTAGGTCGTCCCGCCCTGGACTCTCAGCTAGATGGTGAGCAGCGCCGATCAAGCCCGGGACCTGAGCGAACAACTCGGGAAGCTCATCGGCTCGCATGGTATCTGGAATCTTCAAGGCGTTGTCGTCCTCGAAGAAGCCGACAACCTCTGCGGTGTCGATGTCCACGCTGCGACGGGTGAACACCTGCCCTATGGCGCGGCGCACGATCTCGCGCGCGACCGCCTCCCCGCCCTTAAGTTCGCCCTCGTACTCCAACTCGAGCTTGCCCGTAACCGCAGAGAGCGCCGCATATAGGTCGGAGGTCCTAGCCACCGGGACCTTCTCCCTCAGAATGTAGGCGCGCTGCTCAGCGTTCGAGATCACGTTCTCTAACAGGCTGATCGGTAGACGCTGCGAGACGCCGGAATGCTTATCCACGCGCGAGTCGCTGCGAGCCTGGAAAGCCACCTCCTCAATTATCTCCGCGACATACTCGGGCACCTTGACCTCGGAATCACGCTGGACCCACGCCTCCTGCCGGGTGATCGCCATCCCCTCCTCGACCGTGTTCGGATAGTGGGTTCGAATCTCACTGCCGACTCGGTCCTTGAGCGGGGTGATGATCTTGCCGCGGGCGGTATAGTCCTCGGGATTGGCAGAGAAGACCAGCATCACATCGAGCGAAAGCCGGATGGGATAGCCCTTGATCTGGACATCCCCCTCTTGCATGATGTTAAACAGCGCCACCTGAACCTTCCCGGACAGGTCGGGCAGTTCGTTCATCGCGAAGATTCCTCGGTTCGCCCGGGGAAGAAGCCCGTAGTGGACACCGCGAGAATCCCCTAGCCGGATCCCTAGCTTCGCCGCCTTGATCGGGTCGATATCCCCAATAATGTCGGCCACCGTAACGTCCGGCGTGGCAAGCTTCTCGATATAGCGTGCCTCGCGAGGCAACCACTCTATAGGGGTGGCATCTCCCCCCTGCTGGAGCATCTGCCTCCCTTCGACACTCACAGGGTAGAAGGGGTCGTCATTGATCTCACTGCCCCGAATGACGGGTACCTCCTCGTGGAGCAGCTCGGTGAGCTGGCGGAGGATCCGAGTCTTCGCCTGTCCACGAAGGCCCAACAGGATGAAGTTGTGCCGACTCAGGACCGCGTTAACGATCTGGGGGGTTACCGTCCGGTTATATCCGACGATACCTGGGAACACGGAGCCCCCCGCCTTTAGCTTCCGAATCAGGTTCTCGCGAAGCTCTTCCTTGACACTCTGGCCTGCGCGCTGGACCCACTCGGTAGCGCGCAACTCGCCCAAGGTGGTTGGCTTCACTTCGACCTACACGGCACAGCTGGGATAGCTAGCCTGCTCATGCCGTATGCTAGCACTCCCGCTTCTAAGGACTATGTGTCTGAAAGCCCCAGCAATGGCGGAAACCCTTCCCCGGCCTTCCATCCCTGACAATCATGATCCACAGGAAAAGGGGAGCGTATTGGGAGCACAGCGCTATCAAGAGGAGGAGATGGTAGAGGGATCGCTCCCTCATCTAGTCTCGCCCTCAAGTGAAATCAACCCGATTTAACCCCCATTATTAGTTTACGGGCTTGGTATCGTTGGTCATGGCCACCATCGAGCGGGCCGAGATTCTCAGTATCGGCACCGAACTGCTGCTCGGAGAGATCATTGACACCAACAGTGCCTACCTGGCCGCCAGTCTAGCCGAGCACGGCGTGGATGTCCTCTGGTCGCAACGGGTAGGCGACAACCGCTCTCGCATTGAGGCTGCGCTCGAGCGCGCGCTCGAGCGCAGCGATCTGTTGGTCCTAACCGGCGGCCTCGGGCCAACCGAAGACGACATGACCCGCGAGTCGATCGCCAGCGTTCTGGGGGAAACCCCGGGTATCGATGGAGAGCTGGAACGCTGGCTCCGAGACCGATTTTCCCGATTCGCCCGACACATGCCTGAGACAAATCTCAAACAGGCCTGGCTAATCCCCTCGGCTAAAGCACTAGCGAACCCTCGGGGGACGGCACCGGGGTGGTTAGTATGCACATCGCGCAACGGTTCCCCGAGGGTTCTCGTCGCCCTTCCAGGCCCGCCCCAAGAGCTGGAATACATGTGGCAGAACGAGGTATTGCCGAGGCTCAAGTTCCCTGCGGCGCGCCTCTATGCTAGGATCTTCAAAACTCACGGGGTCGGCGAGTCGGCTATAGCCGAGCGGCTGGCTTCACTGACAGCTGGAGCCAACCCGAGTGTTGCCACCTACGCCCGCCGTGATGGCGTCCACGTGCGTGTAGCTGCCAAGGCAGAAACGATCGAGGAGGCCAGGCGGATAGCAAAAGCCGCAGAGCGCACGGTAGGGCATCAACTCGCCGACACCGTCTGGGGGTATGACAACGACGAACTCCCAGATCTCGTTATCAGGGCTCTGGAAGTGCGAAATCTACGGCTGGCGGTTGCCGAATGGGCTACGGGAGGGCGACTCAGCGGCACCCTCGCAAACGAGTGGAGGGTCACAGGAAGATTTGAGGGGGGGGTGGCCGCATGGTCGTTCGAAGCGATGCGCATCCTCGGCATCCCGAGAAGTACCATGGAGCAGGGCGACCCGGAAAGCGTCGTTGCCTCTCTAGCCGAGGGGGTCCGAAACCTGTTCGCAACCGATCTCGGGCTTGCAACCTACAGCGCGGCAAGCCCGAGCAGCAAGAACGAGGGGAGCGAGGCCGTGGCCTTCGTAGCGGTGGTGGATGGCGACGGTACCAACATTCGTCGATGCTCCCTCCCCTCTCAGGGTCGAACTTGGCAGCAGGAACGCTTGACCTTTGAAGCCCTGGTCTTCCTTTGGTCCCACTTGCACTGACCGGAAGCGGAGCGTGACATGAACGAACAGCGAAAGAGGTCTCTCGATGCGACCATCCTGCAGATCGAGAAGCAGTATGGCAAAGGGGCGATCATGAGACTTGGAACTGAGCAGGCCCCCTTGGGAGCCGGCGTGATCAGCACCGGTAGCTTAAGCATCGACCTGGCCCTGGGCGTGCTCGGCG
>MKWU01001807.1_pt1 | contig 35100 bp, 33 predicted proteins | sample 809101 | NCBI WGS metagenome assembly MKWU01 (sample SAMN05860141, study PRJNA318959) | sponge metagenome | host: Aplysina aerophoba | place: Slovenia: Piran, Adriatic Sea, Gulf of Piran | collected 2013-05-07
GCGGCGTAGGCGTCCCCCATGTACTTGCAGGCGTACCGGACGATTTCGTAGCTGTAGTCCTGAAGCCACTCGTGGCCGGGTGCGTTCCGCAACTGCGTGAACCGCGTGCCCAGCGTGAAGAAGGTCGGACTGCCGGGACCCTCCCCCGGCTTGTCGAACGCCTTCCACATGCGGTAGTCGCGCTCGTGCCCGGCCAGCACATGATTCCATGCAAACCGGCAGGCTCCGGCCAGTTGTTCGAGGTACTGGCCGTTTGCGGCCGTGCCGGGATACAGACGCACGCGCAGCGTCCGTGTGACGGTCGGGGACTCTTGCGTTGTAGACTTGGGGGTGCTGGTCATGGTGTCATCTTCACCGTGTCCGGTCGAGGGCCCGGTTCGCAGTCGGATCCTCTCTTTCACAGGAATTGTAGCACAAGAGTTCGACTGTCAACTATTCGATATATGCCCCAGGGCAATCGCAAGATTGCGTTGCGAGACGGATTTGTCCAGGATCGAGGCTGCCTATTGACGCCCTGGAGGTTCCGCCATGGCCCCTTGCCTGGCCACGCCCCTGCGGAGCTGTCTGGAAGGCGTGTCGGATCTCCGCAGCGCCCATGCGCGCAGGCACCCGCTCACGTCCATTCTGTTCCTGGTGCTGACCCGCCGTCATCGGCGGCGCCGACACCCAGGTGGAGGTGGAGGAGTTCGGCCGGGACCACCGCGCCTGGTTTGAGCAATGGCTGTGCCTGCCGCATCGCCATCCCTCGACCATAGGACGGGCGGGAGCTCGCAGCGGTACGGACCCCCTTCGACCAGGCTGTCGACTGCGGTTCATGCGGGTGTATGGTGTCCAAGGCCGACGGTACAGCGGTCGCGCCCGGCCAAATCCAATTGGGTCGATATGACGGTGAAACAGCCCATTCCACCCAGCAGATGCCGAACGTTTGCTCCCTGGTCCGGTCCGTGTTCGAGCATGACGGCTCCGTCGCGCAAAAGGTGGCTTGGCAGGTCCTCCAGCAGTTCTCGGATGACGTCCAAGCCATCCGTATCGGCCAACAGTGCCAGTTCCGGTTCGTGGAGCCGAATCCCGTTGGGGAGATTCACCCACTCTGAGACCTTCACGTAGGGAAGGTTGGCCACTACCAGGTCGACTGGCTGTGGCAAGGGGTCCAACAGGTGGCCCGAAAGCAACGAGACCCGGCCGGCGGGTCGCAGCCGGGCGCGGTTGGCTTCAGCAACACACAGGGCTGCCGGGCTGAGGTCCACACCGAACACCGACACCCGGGCATGCCTGTGGGCCAGCGCCAAGGCAATGCAACCGCTGCCGGTCCCGACGTCCGCGACGGCGGGCGAGCGTTTGCGGCAGCGGTCGAGCCAGGCGCTGGCGAGTTCGACCAGCAGTTCCGTCTCGGGACGCGGGATCAGAACCCGTTCGTCCACCTGGAACTCCAAGCCCATGAATTCCTTGGTGCCGGTGATGTAGGCAAGAGGTTTGCCGCGTTCCCTTTCCGTCAGGCACTGGTGCCAGTGTGCCAGCACGGATGGATCCGGCACTCCCGCCGCCCGCGCGTAGAGACCGCTCCGGGAGGTGCCCAGACAGTGGGCCAGCAGCAGCTCGGCGTCCAGTGCCGGGCTTGGCGAGCCGGACCCGCGCAGGCGTTGCGCGCCTTCCCTGATCAGGTGCGGGAGGTCGGGTGTGTCAGCCGCCACCCGGATTCGAGCCCACGGCCGCCAGCTGCTCCGCCTGGTCGCGGGTGGCCAACTGTTCAAGGAAGCCGTCGATGTCGCCGTTCATCACGTCTTCCAGCTTGTAGAGCGTCAGGTTGATGCGGTGGTCCGTAACCCGACCCTGGGGAAAGTTGTAGGTGCGGATTTTCTCGCTGCGGTCGCCGCTGCCCACCTGCGAGCGCCGCGCCGCGCCCTGCTCGGCCTGCCGCCTCTGAAGTTCAAGGTCGTACAGACGGCTGCGCAGGATGCGCATGGCCTTGAGCCGGTTCTGCAGCTGGCTCTTTTCGTCCTGGCAGCTGACCACCAGGCCGCTGGGCAGATGGGTGATGCGCACGGCCGAGTCGGTCGTGTTCACGCTCTGGCCGCCGGGACCGCTGGAGCGCATGATGTCGATCCGGATGTCCTGGGCGTCAACCTCCACCTCGACTTCGTCCGCCTCCGGCAGGATGGCCACCGTGGCCGTGCTGGTGTGGATCCGCCCCTGGCTCTCGGTAACCGGAACCCGCTGGACGCGGTGCACTCCGGATTCGAACTTGAGCCGCGAGTAGATGCGCTCGCCCTTGACGGCGAAGACCACTTCCCGGATGCCGCCGATGCCGTTGGAACTGAGGCTCAATTCCTCGGTCTTCAATCGATGGTCCTCGGCCCACCGGGTGTACATGCGAAACAAATCGGCACAGAACAGGCCGGCTTCGTCGCCGCCGGCCCCGGCCCGGATCTCGACGATGACATCCTTGTCGTCCTGCGGGTCGCGCGGGAGCAGCAGAACCTTCAGGTCCGTCTCCTGCTGCGCAGCCTGTTCTGCCAGGACCGTTACTTCCTCGGCCGCCATGGCGGCCAGTTCCGGATCCTCGTCGTCGGCCGCCAGTTCCCGGTTCTCCTCCAGTTCCCGGAGCGTGCGCCGATGGAGGCGATAGGCGTCCACCACTTCCTCCAGGCGGTTGTGTTCCCGGGCCAGGACGGACAGGCGTCCGTAGTCCGCGGCTACCTCGGGGTCGGCCATTTGACGGGACAGATCCTCGAACCGTTTCTCGATCTGGCGCAGTTGGTCAAGCAGCATGGCGGATGGGATCGGGGTTGACGGGACGCGGGCGGAGTTCAGTCGGCATAGGGATTGCCGCGGTCGGCCAGGGGCAGGGCCAGGCGTGCACCGGACAGGTGCGACGCGTGGATGGCAACGGCCATTTCAAGCGCCCATCGGGCATCCTGCCCGGTACAGGCGCGGGTGACGGGTCGGTCGTGCAGGATCGCGGCCACCAGCTCCTCGACCATGATCAGGTTGCTCGCCGTGTTGCGCGCGTGGCCGTCGCGCACCGAGCCGTCGGCGTTTTTCTCCCACGAGTCCAACAGAACCCGCGTCCATGGTGCCTGTTCGCCCGGGGCCGCCATGCCGGTGGGACAGTGGTAGCAGAGGCCGCCCGGGGAGTTGCGCACGCTCAGGGCTCCCTTGGTGCCGTACACCTCGTAGCCAAACCATTGGGAGTGGGCCGCCCCGCTGTCCTGTGCCACTGCGTACGAGGTGAATGTGGCGGGCAGGCCGCACTCGAACATGAACAACCCCACAAGCGCGTCGCCGGCAATCGCGCCGATGCCCTCGTCTCCCTCACGGCGGTCCGCCTTGGTCACGGGGCAACCGTCTTGGGTTACGTGGCCGACCGCCCACTGGGGATCCGAACCGGCGATCCAGCGCATGCTGTCCAGGATGTGGGGACCCAGGACGGCCAGGTCCTGTCCTCCGGCCCTGTGGTCGCCCTTGCCGCGTCCGCGCAGTTCCACCAGGTCTCCAAGCTCGCCGTTGCGAACCATGTCGCGCGCATGCAATTCGTAGCCGCTGGCCTTGCGGTGGGCCACCACCAGGCGGGTTCCGCCGGCTTGGCAGGCCTCCAGGGCCCGGTCCGCCTCCGCCAGGGTCGCGGCCAGGGGCTTCTCGCAAAGGATGCCGGCCACCCCAGCCTCCGCGCAGCCCACGATCTGGTCAACATGATCCCGCACATCGCGGCACGCGATGCTGACGATGTCCGGCTGTTCGGCGGCCAGCAGTTCCCGCCAGTCCGCATAGCCGCGCCGGGCTTCGGTGCGTGCGACCGCCGCCTCCCGTCCCGCCGGATCCGGATCCGCGATCGATTCGATGCCGACATGCGGGTGCAGGTTGAGGCAAACGTCGTGCCCGTGTCCGTAGTCGCCGCGGCCCGTATGCCCGAAGACGGCTCCGGCCAGACTCGTTGTCGTCATGGAGCCCAATCTCCGGTCTCAACAGTGTGTTTCGGAGACATTGCGGGGCCTGCCGGAGTCAGGGACGGTCTTCCCGCGTGCGCTGGACAGGCCATGGCGGCGCGCCGGTCGGCAGGGATGCCGTGGCAAGGCGGAAAAAGTAGTTGCTACCGGGTGCAACTGCGTTGGCACTGTCACGTTGTGCGGTCGACACGTGCGCAATTGCTGGGCTGTGTTCGGCCCGTGCAGCCCGGCAGCGGTTTGGAGGAGACTGCACGTTAATTGTAGACGGGAATGTACAACCCTTTGTATCAAATGAACATTAAGGCCTAAGGTCCGGATGATCTTCGCGGCCGATCGGCGGCTATCCCTGTTCCAGATCCTCGCGCCGCATGAACAGCAGTGGAATGATGGCCAGGGCCGCGATGATGATACACATGGTGTACACGGCCTCGAGGCCGTAGGTGTCGGCCACGAGGCCCATGATCCAGTTGGCCAGGGCCCGACTGCCGACTCCCATGCTCATGAACGAGGCACTGGCCAGGGCCCGGTTGCGCGGGAAGCGGGTCAGCACAATGGTGAAAATGACGGGGGTGGTGGACAGCGAGAAGAACCCCACTGCCGGCAGCATCCAGTAGATGTATTCCGTCGGGACCTGGGTAAAGGCCCAGGCCAGGGGTGTGGCAAAGCAGAAGGCCGTCAGCAGGAGGACGCGGCGCGGCACATGGTCCGCCAGGTAGCCGGCCAGCAGGGCGCCGAGCACGCCGGCCCCTTCAAGAATGGAGAGGGTGATCGCGCCTTCGGTGAACGTGGTCATCCCGCGCACATCCCGCATGTAGAGCGGCAGGTAGGTGGTGAACGCTGTTTGCAGGAATGTGCGCCCCACCACCATCAGCGTCAGCAGGGCCATCATCGGCGCGGCCTGGGCCACGAACACCCGGAGGGAGTGGGGGGTGGCTCTTTGTTGGGACTTGGCGCCCACCATGTGCAGACGCCAGTACAGCACGGCGGTGGCCAGCCAGCCGACGATGCACAGTTGCCAAAGGCCTTGGACACCGATCCACGCGACGCCCACCGCCGCGACCAACGGTCCTATCGTGCGTCCCAGTTCCCCTGACCCCATGAAGAGGCTCATGCCCAGGCCCACCCGGCGCCCCGACACGTTGGAGATCATGGCCGGCGCCGGAGCGTGGAACGCGGCCACGCTCAGGCCCAACAGCAGGGCGGTGGCCAGGAGCAGGGGGTAGCTGGGCAGGATGCCCAGGGACACGACCAGCGTGGCCGTAATGCCGGGCGTGAAGATGACGAAGTTGCGGATGCTGAAGCGGTCTGCGAGCCATCCCAGGACCAGTGTGAGCAGAAACGGAATCTGCATCACTGCATTGACATGTCCAATCTGGCTGTAGGACAGGCCCAACTGGGTTTGGATGTGCGGCAGCAGGGGCGGAAAGAACGCACTGAAGGCGTCGTGAATCGTGTGTCCCCCGGTAATGGTCGCGATTTGTCCGATCTGGAAGTCGTCCTGTGGACGGGACGCGGACGAGGAAGCTTGGGACACGGTGGGGGATTCCGGTGACGCCGCGGTGGAATTGGCGGCGGGGACGCGGCGGGGGAAGCGGGAGGGTTCACCGCGTCGCCGATTCTAGAGCGTACCGGAAACCGTCTTGCAACCGCGACCCACAGGTGGTGCACCGGTGGGTCGGCGGGGGCCGAACAAACGCGAACCGGATCGTCAATCTTCCACATCCGGTACCGGCGTATAATGCCGGCTCCTTCCGCGGAGGCGGCATGGCGCCGACACCGATGTCGTCCGGCCGGTGCGATTGGCGTCTGTCCTCCGCTCCGCTCACACGCGCAGGTTCCCGTAGATGGACCGAACTTCCCTAGGCAATCTCAAGCTTCCCAGCAGCGTCATGGGTCTGGGTTCCGGCGGGCACAGCCGCCTGGGCCAGAGCTACGGCGCCGCGGCCGAGGAGTCCGAGGCCATCGTGGGACGCGCCCTGGAACTCGGGGTCAACCACATCGACACCGCCACCGGTTACGGTACGGAAGGCATTGTCGGGGCTGCCGTGCGCGGGTCCGGCGTGTCCCGCAGCGACCTGCTGATTGCCTCCAAGGTTTCCTGCCACAAGGACATGGTCCCCGTGCCGTGGGCGGACTACGAACGGGCCGTCCACGCCTCGCTCGAGGCCACCGGCTTGGACTATCTGGACATCTACTATGTGCACGGCCTGTACGCCGAACATGTCGGGCATGCCCTCGAGACCATCCTGCCGGGCCTCCAGGGCCTCAAGGAACAGGGCCTGATCAGGGCCGCCGCCATCTCCGAACATTTCAATACGGACCCGTCCCACCAGGTTCTGCTGGACGTCGTGCGGACCGCGCCCGAGCTGGTGGATGTGCTCATGGTGGGCTTCAACATCCTGAACCAGAGTGCGCGCCGGGAACTGCTGCCGCTCTGTCTGGAGCACGGTATCGGGGTGACCTGCATGTTCGCCGTGCGCAACGCCTTCAGCAATCCGGCCGTGCTGGCCCGCATCGTCCGCGACCTGATCGCGGCGGGCGAAGTGGATGCCGCCGAGGTCGATGTCGACCGGCCCCTGGACTTCGTCCTGCGGCAGGGCGATGCCGCAACCTTGACCGAAGCGGCCTACCGTTTCTGCCGTTGGGAACCGGGGATCGACGTGGTTCTGTCCGGAACCGGCCGGATGGAGCACCTGGAGGCCAATGCAGCCTGTCTGCGCCGACCCGCACTGCCGTCCGCCACCGCGGAGCGGCTGCGGCGGATCTTCCGCCGCGTGGACAGCGTGTCGGGGCAGGACCGACCCTACCGCAAGGGTTAAAATTCCGGTAGCCGGACTCGCCGACAGACGACAAGACATCAAGGATTGGCATGGACGAAGTCCGACAGGCGCAATTGGCCCACTACCGGAACAAACTGTCCCATGAAACTGATTCGTGGGATCTCTACGAGGCACTGCAGGGCGGCGAGGCGGTGGTGGTCGTCGATGGTCGTTCGCGCGAGGCGTTCGCGACGGAACACATCCCGGGGTCGGTGAGCCTCCCCCACCGGGAAATCTGCGCCGAAACGGTCGCGGCCCTGCCCACAGACAGCACTTGCGTGTGCTACTGCGACGGAATCGGCTGCAATGCCTCGACCAAGACGGCTCTCAAACTGCTGCAGCTGGGCTTTGACGTGCGCGAGTTGATCGGCGGCCTCGACTGGTGGAAACGCGACGGCTACGGCACCGCCGGCGAGGCGGGCCGGCCGGGCCGGGAGGTTCGGTGCGGTTGCTAGGGCCGACAGCGTGCCAGGACTGAAATCCACCGTCCACCCGCGTGGGCGGTGGCCGAACGACGGAAGGAGTCGAGAACCATGATTCAGACAGAGACCGGGGCCCTGCCCGCAGCCACAACGGATCCCGAACAGGCCCTGGCAGACCTTCACGTGCACGGCTTCACGCTGTTGGAGGGGGTGCTGAGTCCACAGGAAACCGGGATGCTGGCGGAAACCCTGCAGTCCGTGGCGGCCCGCGAACTGTCTGCGGGCGGGGCGGTCCAGGACGGGGGGCCCCGCCACGGATCGGGGGGCCTCCAGGGCGTGGCGGGGGCGGCGCGTTCCAGGACGGCGGTCCCCGCCAGCAATGGGGGGACTTCAAGGAGGTGGACGGCCTGACGGCGCGCGACAAGTTCCGGGCCGAGGCCGGCGGGGTCAACCAGCGGGTCTGGATGATCGTCAACAAGGGGCAGTGCTTTGTCGACCTCCTGTCCAAGGAACCCGTCCTGCACCTGGTGCGCGCCCTGCTGGGGGAGTGCTTCCAACTGTCCAGCCACGGTGCCAACATCGCACGCAAGGGCGGGGTGCCGATGCCCCTGCATACGGATCAATGGTGGATGCCGGCCCCCGTCGAGGCCGACGTCAACCCCATGCCGGTGGGGTCCATCCGGCGGGACGCCGCACCAGTGCCGCCCGCGGCCGAACCGGTCCTGATTGCGCCGTGCGCCTGTGTCAACGTGTTGTGGTACCTGCGGGATTTCAGCGAGAAGACCGGCAGCACGCGCGTGCTGCCGGGCAGCCACCTGTTCGGTTACCAGCCACCGGCGGACCATCCCGAAACGGCGACCGTGTCCGTGGCGGGCAAGGCCGGCACGGTCCTGGTGATCGACGGCCGCATCTGGCACGGCACCGGGGCCAACACCACCGACAACGATCGCCTGACCGTCCTGACCACCTTCTGCGGTCCGCAGTATCGTCCCCAGGAAAACTACTTCGTGGGGACCTCGCCCGCAGTCCTGGCCAACGCCGACGAGCACCTCCGGTCCATGTTGGGCTACCGCATCTGGCACGGCTACGGCCGGACCGAGAACCCGGTGGCCGAGTTTGTGGACGAAGACTGAAGCGCCCCCGGGTTCAGGGCTTCAGATTCTCTCCGAGATAGGTTACGGGCAGCACCACGCAGACGAGCTGGTTCAGGAACAGGATCAGCAACACGCCGATGCCGACGGGTGCCGTCGGTACCAGGTCTCCCGTGAGATAGGCGGTCAGGACCACGCCGGCCAGCAGTGCGTTGCAGGCAATCACGACCAGTGAGGATCGCCCCCGGATTACCGGTTGGGCGGCCAGGTCCAGGAACAGGAGGCCCGTGCCGGCCAGGCCGGCGCCGCCCAGCCGCACCGGCCACAGGGTCTGCCGGGGCATGGGCCAGCCCAGCAGGTCGGTCGCCCAGTGCGGTTGTCCCAGGAGGAGCAGGCCCAGGCCCAGACCGCACAGCAGGGCGTTGGCGCGCAGCACGTAGCGGTACAGGCGGTAGGGATCGTTGAGGGAGTAGGCCATGGAGCGTCCTAGTCGGCCGGGAAGCCGGGGTGCTGCGGCCGGCGGTTGGGGTCCGCGCGCATATGTCGAGGGGTTGTTGTTGTATGCTGACTCCGGCTGCGGTAAAATCCGCGCTCCCCTTGCTGTCCGGTGCCGTTTCGGCCTGTTTCTTGCGCGCGCATGAGTCTTGCACCCCCCAACTTCCCGGACCTGAAGACAGATCAGGTTGAATCCTATCTGCACCCTTCGGTTTCCGTGCCCGAGGGACTGAACAACAACGTCCTGGTGACCACGATCGACCGGCTCTACAACTGGAGTCGGCGGTCCAGCATGTGGCCCCTGCTGTTCGGGCTGGCCTGCTGTGCCATCGAGATGATCGCCACCGCCTCCAGCCGCTTCGACCTGTCCCGCTTCGGGATGGAGGTCATGCGGCCCAGCCCGCGCCAGAGCGACCTGATGATTGTCTCCGGCACGGTGACCAAGAAGATGGTGCCGGCCATCGTACGCATCTACAACCAGATGGCCGAGCCGCGCTACGTGATCGCCATGGGGGCCTGTGCGACCGGCGGCGGTCCCTTCAAGGAGGGCTACAACGTGGTCAGCGGCATCGACAAGTACGTCCCGGTGGACGTCTACATCCCCGGTTGCCCGCCGACCCCCGAGGCCCTGATGTTCGGCCTCATGAAGATGCACCAGAAAGTGGACACGCAGAGCGTGACCACGGCGGACTGGTACAAGCGGGAAGGTTCGGCCTTCGTGCCCGTGCCCCATTTGGGACCCGACATCTTCGACCCCCGGCAGGCGGACCTGATCCGGGCCGAGACGATGTCCGGCGAGGCCGTGGCGGCCGACACCGGCGGCGACCGTGCCGAAGGCGGCGTGCCCGGCGGCCTGCGCAACTTGGGGGAGAAGGCCAAGGCCCGCATCGCCCAGGCCAAGGAACGGGCCGCGGCCCGATTGGCGGGTTGAGGTTGCCCGTGTCCGACATCGTCGCCCCGTCCACCACCGTGGCCGGTCCCCTGGACGTGGCCGGCACCCTGGCCCTCGTGCAGGAGGCCCTGCCCGACGCCAAGCCGGTGTCCGCCGGTCCCACCGACTACCTGGAGGTGGCTCCGGATCAACTGATTGAAGCCCTGCAGGTTCTGCGCGACCAGGGCGGCTGCGACCTGCTGTCGAGCATCACCTGCACGGACTACCTGAGCTACCAGGGCCGGGCGCGGGCCAAGGACGGTCCCCGGTTCGAGGTTGTCTACCACCTGTACAGCACCGCCCAGGGCGGGGACTGTGTTGTCCTGCACGTACCGGTGGACGACGGCGAATCCCTGCCCACGGCGACGCCGGTGTATCCCGGCGCCAATCTGCAGGAACGGGAGGTTTGGGACCTGTACGGCCTGGTCTTCGATGGCCACCCCAATCTGCGCCGCATCCTGCTCTGGGAGGGTTTCGAAGGCCACCCCATGCGCAAGGACTGGCACGAGGCCTACTACGAGGAGGACCAGAAACCCTTCCGCAGCCGCCATCCGCGGGCCGACTTCGCCCGCAGCGAGGACAAGGTTCCCTGGGGCAAGAACACCCGCTACCCGGCCGACTGGGATCCGGACGACTGGCAGGAGCCCGTCACCTATGTTCCGGTCAGCCAGGATCCGCGGTCCCGGAACGGTGCCGGCGATCACCTGAGCACGGAGAGCGTGGTGGTCAACCTGGGGCCGCACCATCCCAGCACCCACGGCGTGTTCCGCATGATCGTGCGCATCGAGGGCGAGACCGTGATCGCCCTCGAACCGGACATGGGCTACCTGCACCGCAACCACGAGAAGATCGGCGAGCGCAACACCTGGCTGATGAACATGCCGTTCACGGACAGGCTCGACTACATCAACTCGATGAGCAACAACTGGGGCTACGCCCTGGCGGTGGAAAAGCTCATGGGGCTGGAGGTGCCGGAACGGGCCGAGTACCTCCGGGTCATCATGGCGGAGCTGTCCCGCATCGTGAACCACCTGTGGTCGATCGGGTTCATCCTCAACGACCTGGGCGCCCTGCAGACCCCGGCCCTGTACGCCATCGAGGAGCGGGAGATGATCCTGGACCTCTTCGAGTCGGTCAGCGGCGCCCGCATGATGTGCAACTACCTCCGCTTCGGCGGCGTGCACCGCGACCTGCCGGCCGGATGGGCGGAACGGGCCCGGTACGTGGTCCATGAACGGCTGCCGCGGGCGCTGGACCAGCTGGACGACCTGTTGTCCGGCAACGAAATCGTCAACACGCGCGGGCGCGGCGTGGGCTACCTGAGCGCCGAGCAACTGATCAGCCTCAGTGTGACCGGTCCCATGATCCGGGCCGCCGGCGTGCCGTACGACATCCGGCGTTGCGAGCCCTACGGGGTCTACGACCGGTTCGACTTCGACATCCCGACGCTGCCCCACAGCGACGTCTACGATCGGTACTACATCCGCCTGCTGGAAGCCCGCGAGAGCGTCCGCATTGTCCAGCAGGCCCTGGCCGGACTCCCGGAGGGCGACATCCTGGCCGGCAAGGGCGGCTACGTGTTCCGCCCGCCGGAGGGCGAGGCCTACGGACGGGTCGAGGGCCCCAAGGGCGAACTCGGCTTCTACCTCGTCAGCGACGGCAAGCCCAACCCCTACCGCTACCACATCCGCGCACCCAGCTACATCAACCTCAACGCGCTGGCGCCCATGACCGTGGGCTACAAGGTGGCGGACGCCATCGTCATCCTGGGGGCGATTGACATCGTCCTCGGGGAAGTGGATCGCTGATTCGGCCAGAGGAGAGACGGAGCCATGTTCGGAACGGGACTGCTCAAGGGGCTTGGAATCACCTTCAAGCACCTGGTGGACACCTACAAGGACGATATACAGTCGACCCCGGCCCGCTATCAGGGCAGCGACGACCGCGGCAAGGGCCTCAAGGTCATTGATCAGCCGGTGGATCAGGAGGGCCTGCTCACGATCCAGTATCCGGAGGAGCGCCGCCTGCTGCCGGAGCGGTTCCGCTACATCCCGATGCTGATTTGGGACACGGAGACCGACGAGGAGCGCTGTACGGCCTGCGGCATCTGTGCCAAGGTCTGTCCGCCCCAGTGCATCTGGATCACGCGCGCCACGGACGAGGCCGGCAAGCCGGTCACGCGCCCGCAGGATTTCTTCATCGACGCCACGATTTGCATGAGCTGCAACTATTGCGTCGAGTTCTGCCCGTTCGATGCCATCAAGATGGATCACGATGCCGAACTGGCATCGTTCGAGCGGTTCCCCCACCTGGTCTACGACAAGGGCGAACTCACGGTTCCGCTCGACTACTACGCCGCCCTGTGGCCGACCCAGTACGCCGAGGAGCAGGAACGAAGGGCCCAGGAGGCCGCCGAAGCCCGGGCCAAGGAAGAGGCCAAGGCCGCGCGGGCGGCCGTCAAGAAGGAGGAGGAAGAGGCTCCGGCCCCCGAGGCCAAGCTGTCCCGGGCGGAGGAGTTGAAACAAAAGGCCATGGAACGGGCCCGCCAGCGGCGGGAAGCGCAGAGTTGATGCCCTGTCCCGGCATCCTCGCTCCGGGCAAACGAGGTGCCGCGGCCGCAGGCCGGAGCACAGGAGCATGTATTAGACTGCAGATTCAGAACAATACGTCTGTTTGTGCTATAATTAGGACATGGGCATCCATCGGACCAGGGCGTTCGCGCCCAGGATCGGAGTCCACAAGAACACGGTGAAGACTTGGAACCTGAACGGCAAGCTGCCGGCCGGGCACCGGTACGACACGGACGGGGATGTGGATTGCTTATCGGGCGTGAAGCACCCCGCAGGCCCCGCCACGGACGGTGGTCTGTTGCCGCGTCTCTTGCCACGCGCAACAGGACGATCTGCGGACGCAGCAGCAGGCCATGGAGATGTACTGCTTGGAGGCCGGCATCCCGGTGGACGCGCGGCTGGTCGAGGTGGGCGCAGCCTGCACTGCAAGCACCCCGTGTTCCGGTCGTTGATGAAACGGGTCGACCAGCGGGAGCTCAGGTGGCTGCCGCTGGTCCACCAGGATTGTCTGTGCCGGTTCGGCTTCGACTGGTTCGTGTACTTCGCCGAAACCCACGGCTGCGAAATCCGAGTGGTCAATCAGTCCAGGTTGTCGCCGCAGGCTGAGCTGGTCGAGGACCTGATGTCTGTCATTCACACTTTCTCCGATAGGCTGTCCGGGTTGCGCCGGTACCGGAAGCAAATCCAACAAGCCGCTATCGATGGCTGAGAAGGTTACACGCATTCTGCGCAGCGCAGGGCTGAACCGGACCAAGTACAACCACCTGGCAGACATGGCTGCGCGGTGCGGGCGTGTCCGGGCGGATGCCTGGCAACGGTGCAGCGGAGTGTCCGCCGCGCCCCTGTCCGCCTACGACATCCGCGATGCCTGGATGGCGGAGGGCTACGCCTGGCACGGGCTGCCGGCGCGGCTGGGCAAGGCGACGCTGGCCGATGCCCTGGGCGACATCGATGCGGCGCGGGAGGCGGCCAAGGTGCCGGTCAAACGCGCCGTGCGGCACCGCACCAAGGGCGACAACGCCGAACGCCAGCGTCTGCATTCCCTGCTCAAGCAGAACCGCTGGACCGAAGACCCGTTCCTGCACCGGCAGATGCGCAAGTCCTGGCGCGGCGGCCAGTCCCGCGTGACCAACCAGATCGTGGCCGACGCGGGCTCCTATACCACCAAGATCTGGCACGGACGGGCCTGGATCCACCTGCAGTGCCTGGAGCGCGGCCGACGCATCGCCATTCCGCTCAAGGGCACACATCTGCCTTCCGGCACCCTCCGCATCCTCCTGCAGGCCAACGGCCAGGTGGAAATCCACCATGCCGTGGACGAGGAAGCGGTGTGCAGCACGCGTCCCTGCGGGGATGCCACGGTGGGTGTGGACAAGGGCTACACGGAAGCCTACACCGACAGCGACGGGGAGCGCCACGGCGAAGGCTTGGGTGATCTGCTGTCCGCGGAGAGTGACCACCGCAAGGTCAAGGGCACGCGGCGCAACCAGCTGCGGGCGGTCGAGCAGAAGCACCGGGCCAAGGGTAATACCGGCAAGGCCGACAACATCCGGCAGCACAACCTCGGCAACCAAAAGTGGAACCGGCGGAGGACGCTGCACCACCAACAGGTGCGCGACCATCTCTGCCAGGCCGCCCACGCCGTCGTGGACAAGGCCGGCACCCTCGCCTGCGAGGACCTGTCCCTGCCCATGAAGTCCGCCCAGTACCGCCACAAGGACACCAGCCGTCGCCTGAACGGCTGGGTCAAGGGCGTGATGGCGGACACCCTCACTTCGATATCTCGACGCAGAGGTTCTGCGTTGGTCTTGGTCAATCCGGCCTACACATCGCAAATCGACTCCCGCACAGGCCTGTTGCAGGGCACGCGTCGATGGGATCGGTTTTACTGTACCGACGGGGTTGTGCTGGACGCGGACACCAATGCCGCCTGCAACATTCTGGCGAGGCTGTACGACGCGGAGATAACGTTGTACATGCCCTACAGGGAGGTCAAGGCCCTGCTCGCGGAACGAACCAGGACAACGGTGGGGACTGCTCCACCCGGACTCGAGTTGCGGGGGCTTGCAACAAGGCTCCCATCAACCGAGAGCGAATTACCCGCATCGGTACCGAAGGGTGCCGGTTAAAGGAACAGTTTGAGATGGACGTCAAGGTCACCTTTCTCGGTCACGCGACCTTTCTGGTGGAGGCCGGCGAGGACCGCATCCTGATTGATCCCCATCTGGCGCCGGACAACCCGGCCTGCCCGGTCACGGTTGACAACTTTGTCGGTTCGGTCGACGCTGCCGGGGATCTGGGCGGGCGGCCCACGTCCGCCGAGCCAGACTACATCCTCGTTACCCACGGGCACTTCGACCATGTTTCCGGGTTGAAGGAATTGGCCGCGCGCACCCGGGCTACGGTGGTGGCCGGATACGAGATTTGCGAGTGGCTCTCCGAAGTTCCGGACGACCGCAAGGTCAGGATGCAGCCGGGCGGCGGCAAGCTCTTCTCGTTCGGCCAACTGTACATGACGACGGCACTACACAGCAGCATGCTGCCGGACGGCAGCTACGGCGGCGTCGCGGCCGGACTGTTGATCCGGTTCAACAACGGCAAAGTGCTCTACCATGCAGGCGATACCGGCCTGACCTACGACATGCGCATGATTGGCGAACGGAACGAAGTGGACCTGGCCCTGCTTCCCATCGGCGATCTGCTGACCATGGGACCTGAAGATGCCGTCGTGGCCGCCCAGTTCGTCAACGCCAAGGGCGTGGTCCCGATGCACTACAACACCTTTCCCGGAATCGAACAGGATCCGAACCGTTTCGCCGACCTGCTCAAGGCGGAGGGCATCGACTGCCAGATTCTCGAGGCCGGAGGCGAAACAATCCTCTAGATCGGTGGCCGGGCGGGACCGGGCATCCGGTTCCGCGCCCCTGTCGTACGCAACTGCCGTCGGCTCCGCGGCTGGCGGCCGCTGCCAAGCGGGCCCCACCCGCCGCAATCCACAGTCCCGTTACTGCCAGCACCTGACCCGCCACCCGGAGGGGCGCGCGCCCCCAAGGCGCCCCCACCCCGCCGCAATCCACAGTCCAGTTACTGCCAGCACCTGACCAGCAACCAGGAGGGGCGCGTGTACCACCCGACGGCCGATTTGCTGTTCCCCCATGGCCTCATTGGCGAACTGCGCGATTTGCGCGGGCCCGCCTGGGCCGACCTCGTGGACCATGTCCTGTCGCTGGACGAGGCGGAGCCGGACAGCTTGGCCTTCCTGCTGATGATGGTGGAGTTGGGGGAGTGCCTCAAGTGCTCCAGCGAAAGCTACAAGTTCATGCAGGGGTGTGCGGTGTGCGGTTCGCGCACGATTCGATGCTTCAAGGGCAGTGACGAGGATCTTCTGCTGCGGTTCGAGCAGGCGCGGCGGCGCATTCAGGAAGAATATCCGACAGTGGCGCCGCTGTATCCTCCGAGCCCTCCCTCTGCGAGCCGCATCGAGTTCACACATCCCGTCTCGTAAAGGCCGTCGGCGGCCAGTCCGGCCCGGTCGGCTTCGACACCGGACCAAAGGGTTTGTGTCCACACCGGAGCGCGGCGTCCGGCCGATTTCCCGCAGACAGCCGTCGCTGCCGTGCGCGTTCTGATTGCAGGCGCCGGACCAGCCGGTCTGGCGGCGGCGGCCTCGCTGCAGCAGGCCGGGATCCCCGGATCGGAGATTGCGGTTCTGGAGGCGGGTCCGCGGGCCGGGGGACTTGCCTCCGGATTTCGGGGTGCGGAGACGTGGGAATGGGCCATCGAACGCTACTACCACCACCTGTTCACCAACGACACCGACATCCTGGCGTTCACCCGCGAACTGGACCTGCAGGACATGGTGGAAATCCACAGTCCGGTCACCGCCTACTGGCATCGGGGCCGGCCGCTGCGGCTGGACAGTCCGGCCAGCCTGCTGGCGGTGCCCGGCCTGTCCCTGCCGGACAAGGTGCGGATGGGCATGGCGCTGGCCTGGCTGCGCTGGCATCCGCGACCGCCCTGGCATCGGCACGACACCGTGACCGCCCACGCGTGGCTGGAGCGCTGGATGGGGCGCAGGGCCTACGAGGCCCTGTGGCGGTCGCTGCTGGAGGGCAAGTTCGGCCGGCGGTATCGCGACGTTTCGCTGGCCTGGTTTGCCGCCCGCATCTACAAGCGGACCTCCCGGCTGGGTTATTTCAGAGGCGGCTTCCAGGCGTGGACCGACGCGGTCAGGGAGAGGGTTGAGCAGGGCGGCACCGAAGTCGGCTTCAACACTCCGCTTACCCTGGTGGAGCCGCAGGGAGGAACCTTGGCGGTCCGCTCCGGCCAACGATCCTGGGAGGGGGTGCAGGCGGTGCTCTACACCGGACCGCCGAATCTGCTGGGCCGCATTGCCCCCGCCCTGCCGGCAACCTATCGCGCCCGCCTTGCCGGGGAAGCACACATGGGAGCCGTGGTGCTGACCGCGGCGCTGGACCGGTCGCTGCTCAACGGCGTCTACTGGCTGAGCATCCCGGCCGATGCCGGCCTGCCGTTTCTGGCCCTGGTGGAACACACCGCCATGATTCCGAAGGAACGGTACGGCGGACACCACATTCTCTACTTGGGAACGTACGTCGAACAGGATCATCCGTGGCTGTCCCTGCCGGAGCAGGAGGTGGCCGAGGCATTGCTGGCGGGCCTGCCGCGCATCCACCCCGGGTTCGACGGTTCCTGGGTGCGCGGGCGCTGGCTGAACCGCACGGCCTGGGCCCAGCCCATTCCGGTGCCGGGTTCCGGGCGCACGCGCCTGCCGTTGCACACGCCCCTGTCCGGTCTGTATCTGGCGACGATGAGTCAGGTCTGGCCCTGGGATCGGGGCACCAACTACGCAGTTCGGATTGGCAAGCAGGCCGCCCGGCGGATTCTGGTTGATTTAAGGGGCTAATTCCGGCAAGGTTCCCGGCAGGCACAGGGACGGCGCGAATTGACCCTGTCCATGCCACTGTGCCTTAATGACGCCCCGCACCCGCGGCATCCAAAGTTGAGACCCATGCCTGATCCTGCAATTTCCAGCCTGACTGTCGAATCCGTGACCTTGGCCTTGGCCAACGTCATTGAACCGGAGCTTAAAAAGGATCTCGTGTCCCTGGACATGGTCAAGGACATCAGGATTGAGAACGGGGGCGTGGCCTTCAAGGTCGAGCTGACAACGCCGGCCTGCCCGATGCAGGCCCAGATCGAGCGCGATTGCCTGGCCGCGGTCAAGGAGGCCTTTCCCGACGCCGACCCGGTCGAGCTCGAGTTCACGCATCAGGTGGTGCGCGATCCAAGGGTGTCCCAGAAGCTGAATGTGGACATTCGCACCGTGCTGGCCGTCAGCAGCGGCAAGGGCGGGGTCGGCAAGACGACGTTCAGCGTGAACATGGCGGTCAGCCTGGCCCTGGAGGGGGCTCGTGTCGGCATCATGGACACCGATGTCTACGGTCCCAACGTGCCCATCATGATGGGCCTGGAGGGCCCGCTGTCGGTCCGGGACGGCAAGATGATGCCGCACGAGGCTTACGGCGTGCAGGTCATGTCGATGGGGTTCCTCATGCCGGAGGGGGAGGCGGTCGTGTGGCGCGGTCCCATGCTGCACAGTGCCATTCGGCAGTTCCTGACCGACGTGCACTGGGGTCCTCTGGACTACCTGATTGTGGATCTGCCGCCGGGTACGGGCGACGCCCAGTTGACGCTGGCCCAAAGTGTTCCCATTACCGGCGGGATCATCGTGACCACGCCCCAGGCGGTGTCGGTGAGCGATGCCCGGCGCGGCGCCGGCGCCTTTGTCAAGCTGGACGTGCCGGTCCTGGGAGTCATTGAAAACATGACCGGCGATGTGTTCGGCGAGGGGGGCGGCCAACAGGCGGCGCGCGATCTTGGGGTCGACTTCATCGGCCGGGTGCCGCTGGACGGCCTGATTCGGGCGGGCAGCGACGCGGGCCAGCCGATCGTGGCGGAACAACCCGACCACCCGGCCGCCCAGGCCATTCGCCAGATTTCAAGGGTGACGGCCGGCCTGCTCAGCCTGGCCGCCATTGCCAGACCCGCCACCGAAATCGATTTGGAGTAGGAGGCTTACGGGCCGGCAAGGGGGCGGCAAGGGGCCTTGTGCTATATTCGGGGCGACCCAGCCTGCCGGGTTTGACCCTCGTTACAGACTTCTGCGAAAACCGGAGGCCGTTTGGACATGTCGCGTCTGCACACGTTGCTGCCTGTTGTCCTATGCCTATTGCTCGTCGGTGCCTGTACCCGCGATCGGGGGGAGGGCATTGGCCTGACCGTGGAGGCCGATCCGGTGGATCCGGCCGAGTTGGTTGGCCCCGATCCCGATGCGGCTGCCGCGGCTGCCGCATACCTCACCTATGTTGTCAAGGTTGGCGACGCCCTGGCCACCGTGGCCGCGCAACACGGCACGACGGTGGAGGTGATTCGGGAGCTGAATCCCCAGTTGACGAGCGACAACCTGCTGCCGGGCGATGAGATTCGCATTCCGGCCGGACTGGCACCCTTGGAACAGCCGGGCCAACCGCTCTACTACGTGCTTCAGCAGGGCGACTTGGTCATCGATCTGGCTGAGCGATTCGATGTCACGCTGGAGCAGATCAGGGAAGCCAATCCCCTGGTGGACCTGGACCAGGTGCCGGTTGGCCTGCGGCTCGTGATCCCGGTGCCGGCGGGCACGGAGGCCGATCCGGTGCTCGTGTATGAGGGATTGGCCTATTCGGTCCAGCCCGGCGACACCCTCAACGCCATAGCGCTGCGCTACAGCGTGGATCCGGACGAGTTGGTACTGCTCAACGAGCTGGCCTCCGCGGACGATTTGCAGATTGGCCAGATTCTGCGGCTGCCGGACCACGCCGCCGTATCCAGCGCGGCCATGCAACAGCCGGAGCCCCAGGGCGAAGGCGTGGTACATGTGGTGCAGGCCGGGGAAACCCTGTCGGGGATTGCGCTCTTCTATCAGGTCAGCACGGCTTCGCTGATGGCGGCCAACGGCCTGAGCGATGCCGACAGGCTGGCCGTGGGCGTGGAACTGCTGGTGCCCGGGGTGTCGCCACCCGAGCCGACATCAATCCCGGAGCCGACATCAACCCCGGAGCCGACGTCAACACCGGAGCCAACGGCCACCCCCGAACCGACTGCGGAGGAGACCCCCGCAGACGAGGATGCACCGACAGCATCCGACTCCGCGGCGCCCGAGGATGCGGCCACTCCGACGGCAGAGACCGCCCAGGAAGGGGAGCAGGAACAGTCTGTCGCCACAGAGGAGCCCGAACCCACGGCCACACCCACCCTTGTCACCCATACGGTGCAGGCCGGCGATACGCTCTTTGCCCTCGCGTTGCGTTATGGCACAACGATTGATGCCATTCAGGCGGCCAACAACATGGGCAGTTCCGTCACCCTGAGCATTGGCCAGGAGCTGGTCATCCCCGTTCCGGAGTAATGGCGGGCGGCTGCCTGCCGTGCCGGGCCGCGGCGCGCGGGCCGGCGGTCACACCGGCATGGTGCGTCCGGCGTGGGCGCGCACGGTTGCCGCAATGTCCTTGTGGGTGTCCGACGACGCAAAGATCACCACCCCTTCGTCGAACCGGTCGCAGGCGTTTTCGGCACTGAACTGCCCTTCGAAGAACGGCACGCCGTGGGCCGCCAGGGAATCCTTGACGCGGTTGCGCGCCGCCCACATCTCCGGCGGGTAGGGCGGGTCGTGGGCATCCAGGTGCCCGAACGAGAGACCCATGTCGCCGGGGCCCCATTCCGCAAAGGACAGGCCGGGCACGGCCGCCGAGGCTTCGGCATTGGCCAGGGCGGCCTGGTTTTCGATTTTGATGCCCAGCAGCAGCTGGCCGTCCGGGTTCAGGGGCCAGGGATCGGCCTGCTCGATGTACTCCGGACCCGACACGCCCCACCGCGCGCCCGCGCCGGCCTGTGCGCCCGCGCCCCGCGTGCCCATTTTCAGACCCGCGCCGACGCCCTGCTTGTGGTAGGAATAGCGGCAGCATTCGATGTAGGCGGCCACCGCCTCCGGCACCTCGGCGTGGCACAGCAGGAGGGCATGTACGCCGCGCGCCAGAATTTGCTGGAACTGCCAGGCATTGGCGTAGACGGCGTCGGCACTGTGGCCCAGCACCGGCAGTTCGACCATGATGGCCGGGGTCAGGTGGCCCGAGGCCGTGGGGCCGGCATCCAGCAACCCCTGCATGAATTCATCAAGGGCCCGGATGTCGAACAGGCCGTGCTCCATGTTGATGCGAATCATGTCGGCCCAGGTGCCGGCCGCGGCCTGGCCGCTGGCGTAGGAGAGTTCCGACACGCCCGTGCAGAAAACGGGCTGTCCGGCTTTGAGCAGGTCAACGGCCTTGTTGATGGTCATGGGGTCGGGTGGGGGAATGTGGGCGGAAGGCGCGGAACCCGCTGTCCGCCTCAACGGACGCGGTAGCCGCGCTTCATTGTAAAGCGGCAGGGGATCCCCCGACCATGCCACTCATTGGACAAGGGATGGACGGCGGAGATCCATCTCCTGGCGCAAACGGAGTGTTGAGCACCGCAGGCACGGGCTGCGTCCTCGAAATCCGCCCTCGGAAGCACGGCTGCGTAGTGGATGTCTTCGGTGTTGGCGAGCGCCATGGCCACGAACCGCGTCAATTCGACAATAAAGTCGCGGGTACGCAAGCCGCCACGCCCGGGTGCAACGATGTAGTGGGAATTCGATATGGAATGCCACGCGACGTACGCGGCTTCCGCTCCATACTCGATCCGGTCAAGGAGTTTCGAGGCCGGACCGGAGTGGGGACGTTGGTCGAGCGCGATGTCGACAAGCACGTCGGTGCCCGGGGGATGGGCGGGGTGGCGGACCTTGCAATACCCGTGCTCGATCCCGATGCCGCTCCAAGGCGTCCGTATAGCAAACACAGTGTTCACAGCCCCGGTCCCATGCTGCGACCACAGACATTGGTTCCTGTTGCCGTACGAAGTGTCTGCTTGGCGGTCGGATCAGCGGATCGACCCTTTATCATGAGCCTGTCCACTCCGGTTGCACCCTCCCTCCCGCGGCGGACGACCGACGGTTCCATACTTGCCGCGCGCAGACGACAGATGTCCGTTGGCCTTCGACAGCGGGTTCCTGATCAGCCCACCGCGCACCGCCTGATGCGGTGCAAGCCACCAGAGTCCGCACCGGATCCGGCAACCAACCACTGACCGTGTCCATGCATCTGCGTCGCTTGGCGCGCCTCCATCCATGAATCGCAACCGCCTCGCCCGTGTGATCATGGTTCAGGGAACCTCGTCCCACGCCGGCAAGTCACTGCTTGTCACCGCGCTGTGTCGGATCTTCCGGCAGGACGGATTTCGGACGGCGCCCTTCAAGGCGCAAAACATGTCGCTGAATTCCTGCCCCACTCCGGACGGGCTTGAAATTGGGCGTTCGCAGGCCACCCAGGCGGCCGCGGCCGGGATCCCGGCCCGGGTGGAGATGAACCCTGTCCTGCTCAAGCCGGAGACGGAGGGCCGCACGCAGGTTGTGGTGATGGGCAGGCCCGTATCGGCGACCGCAACAGATGCCCATCAGCCCCGCGGCCCCCAGTTGTGGAACGTGGTCGTCAGGGCCCTGGATCGCCTCCGTCGCGAGTTTGACATCGTGGTGATTGAAGGGGCGGGAAGCCCGGTCGAACTCAACATCAAGGAGCGCGACATCGCCAACATGCGCGTGGCCCGCCATGCCGATGCCCCGGTCCTGTTGGTTGGCGACATCGATCTCGGCGGGGTTTTTGCACAGATGGTCGGTACGCTGGCGTTGCTTGAACCTGCTGAACACAGGTTGGTCAAGGGTCTGGTGGTCAACAAGTTTCGCGGCGACCTGGCGCAATTCGAGACTGGGGTCGACCTGCTGGAGGCGCACACGGGCGTGCCAGTTGCCGGTGTCCTGCCATTCCTGCCCGATGTCCAGATTCCCGAAGAAGACGGAGTTGGGTTGCCCGCCGATGGCCTGGGCGTCTCCCAGGCGGGGTTGGACGTTGCCGTGATGCGCGTGCCGCACATCGCCAACTTCGACGACTTCGATCCTCTCGGCCGCGAACCCGGGGTGCGGGTTCGCTTTGTCGGTTCCGCGGCTGAATTCGGAGAACCGGATCTGTTGATACTGCCGGGCAGCAAGACGACCGTGGCCGACCTCGACTGACTGCGGGTCCAGGGTCTGGCCGAGCGGATCCGCACCGCCCGGTCCTCCGGCACTGCCGTGATCGGCATTTGTGCCGGTTTCCAAATGCTGGGGACCCGCCTGCTGGATCCGGACGGTGTGGAATCGCGCATCAGGGAAGCCGAGGGTCTCGGTCTTGTGTCCACCACCACGACATTCCTGCCGGAGAAGAAAACCCATCAAGTCACGGCCGTGGTTGAGACGGGACGCGGTCTGCTCGCCGGCTGCTCCGGCATGCGGATCTCCGGTTACGAGAGCCACAAGGGCGACACCACCGGAGATCTGGAAGCGTGCCCCATCTCCGTCCGTACCCGGTCGGGCCGCCCGGTACACCTGCTGGACGGCAGGTTGGATGAAGACGGTCTCACGTTGGGTACCTATCTGCACGGGCTGTTCCACAACCATGACCTGCGCCGCAGGTTGCTGGAAAACCTTGCGCGTCGCAAGGGCGTCACGCTGCCGGACGGACTGCGCGAGTTCGATCCCGACTACGAATACGACCGGCTGGCGGTGCATGTGCGCCGCCACCTCGACATGGACCTTGTGTACCGGATGATGGAAGATCGCCGGCCCGCGCCCGGCCCGGCGCACGCGGACCGGGCCGAGGCCTAGAACTCGATGCCCGGCTGCGCCTTGATGCCCTGATCCGTGTAGGGGTGCTTGACTTCCCGCATTTCCGTGACCAGGTCGGCACAGTCGATCAGTTCCTGCGGTGCATTGCGGCCGGTGACGATCACGTGCATGGCTGGCGGTCTCTGTGCCAGAGCCTGCACCACATCGGCGACCGGCACCCAACCATAGGACATGGCATAGGTGAATTCGTCGAGGACGACGATATCCTCGGTGCCGGTCCGCAGCACTTCCCGGCACCGCTCCCACTGCTCCACCGCCAGCGCGGCGGTTCGCTCCAGGTCCTTGGACAGCCACGTGAATCCGTCGCCCATGGCTTCAATGCGGATGCCCAGGCGTTTCGCCGCCTTGTGCTCGCCATAGTTGGAAGTGCTGCTTTTGATGAACTGGAACATGCGCACACGGTAGTCGCGACCCCACGCCCGAAATAGCACACCCAGGGCCGCGGTGGTCTTGCCCTTGCCGTCTCCGGTGTTGACAATCACCAGACCGCGCTGGCGGCGGCGCCGACGAGTTTCCCGGGTGGACGCGTCCGATGTCCGGGCACTTTCTTCATTCGACATGCGCTTCACCTTCCGGGAATTGGGCATTGCTCGGCTCCTCGCCGACAGGGCCGATGGGACTGACGACCGGGGATCCGGTCACCGGATCCGAGTAGACCCGGGCCCGGATGCCGAAGGCGGCGGCAAGTACCTCGGGCAACAGCACTGCCGACGGCTCCCCTTCGGCCAGGACCCGGCCCCGCGACAGCACCACCAGCCGATCACAGTAACGGGCAGCCAGATTCAGATCGTGGATGGCGGCCACGGCGGTCAGGCCCTCGTCGACAAGCCGGCGCACCAGATCCAGGATCTTGAGTTGGTGCAGGATGTCGAGGTTCGCCGTGGGCTCGTCGAGCAGCAGGACGCGCGAATGCTGTGCCACGGCGCGGGCCAGGAAGACCCGTTGGCGCTCGCCTCCCGACAGTGTCTCAAGCGTCCGGTCGGCGAAGGCGCCGGTCTCCGTCTGGTTCATCGCGGCCATGGCCGCGGATGTATCCGCGGCTCCTTCCACGGCGAAGGGTCCGAGGTGCGGATAGCGGCCCATCAACACCAGCTCGAAGGCATGGAAGCCCTGCGTGTAGGGAGCCGCCTGTGGGACCAGCGCGAGGAAGGCGGCGACTTCGCGGGCCGACAAGGCATCGAGATCCCGCCCCCCCAGCCGGACGGTGCCCCCCGTCCGCTGCAGAATCCGCGCGAGCGTCCGCAGGAGCGTTGACTTGCCGGCTCCGTTGGGACCGATCAGCCCGACGAACTGGCCCTTGTCCGCGCACAGGTCCACATTGTCGAGCAGGGGGCGCGTTTCGGCGGCACAGGCGAGGCCCTGTGCGTCGATCTCGGGGCTACGGCAGTGGGACACGTCCGTCATTCGGCGCGGCTAAAACCTTCAGGTGGCAGGTTCGGGAAGTCTTCGGGCCAGAGAATGCGGGCCAACTCCTCCGCCCCGCGGATATTCCAGAAGGAGAGTGTCGTGAAGAGCTTGCTGTCCACGATGTGGATACGGCCCGCCTTGACTGCGGGTACCTCCGCCAGCGCCGCGTCGTCGAGCAGGTCCTGCCTGAATTCCTCGGCGCCGTAGGCGATCGGCTGCGCGATGACGATCGTCTCGGGGGCCATCACAATGACTCCCTCGAGGCTGATCGTCTGGTTGCCGGAGATGCCCGCGGCCACCGCGGCATTGACGCCGCCCGCAGCCTCGATCACGGAACCCTCGGTGGACCCTTCGCCGGCGACCCAGATCTGATCCGAATACCGCGTCAGCGCCAGCACGGCAGGCCGTGGATTCTTGGTGTCGGTGATGGCCACCAGATCATCGTAGCGCTGCTGCACCTCCGCTGTGAATTCGGCGGCCCGTTGCTCCTCGCCGAAGATGTATCCCATGAGCAGGATGGCGTCGAGGCGGGCCTCGGGATCGTGCTGGAGCGCGGTCTGCACAACCGGGATGCCGACGCGTTCGAGGGCGTCAACGCCCTCGCCGGGAAAGTAGGGACTGGTGACGAGCACATCGGGCTCCTGGGCGATGATGGTCTCGGGATCGCGGGAGATCTCCGGCTTGTCGGCCAGCAGCCCGGCGACGTTGGAATAGGTTGGGTCCTTGGAGACCGCCCCCACCGCCACCAGCCGTTCCAAAGGCACCAGGGCGACTGCCATTTCGTCGTGACCAATCGAAGCCGTGATGATGCGCGCCGGTTGCCCGGGGATGTCCACGGCCCCGTTCAATCCCTCTACGCCGCGGGGCCAGCCGGTGTTGTCCGGATCCACGATCCCCGGTACGTCGCGCAGTTCGGGCCGCGGCGCGGCCCGGTTGTCGGACTGGATGTCCTCCGTTGGCGGAATCGGTACCGTGCAGGCCGCCAGGATCAGACTCAGGCCGAGGGTCGCAGCCAGGCCCAAGGCTCGCAGTTTCTTCGGGATCATGGAATTTCATTCTCCTTGCGACGGCTCCGCCCTACAGCGTGTAGACCTGCCGCTTGTTCTTGATTAAGAGGAATACAAAGAACGGTGCGCCCACAAAGGCAGTCAGGACACCGACGCGGAATTCGGCCGGTTGGATCACGGTCCGGGCCGCCATGTCCGCCAGCATTACGAAGAGCGCGCCGCCGAGGGCGCTCATGGGCATCAGGACGCGGTGGTCAGGTCCCAGCACCAGGCGCAGTACGTGGGGGGTGACAAGACCGACGAAGGCGATGCTGCCGCTGACCGCCACGGCGGAACCGGTGACCAAGGCCGACGCGGCCAGCAGCACGGTCCGCGTCGCGCCCGTCCGCACGCCCAGGGAACGGGCCTCGTCGTCGCCCAAGGCCAACAGGTTGAGGTCGCGCGCCGTCAGGGCCAGCGCGGCGGCGCCGACGGCAATGGGCGGGAGGGCAATCCGAACATGGTCCCAGGAACGCGAGTCGAGTCCGCCGGCCAGCCAGTAGAGGATTTCGCGCAACGGCCCTTCGCTGGGGAGCAGGTAGATGATGGCGGAGACCACGGCCCCGAGGAAGGCGTTGACGGCCACGCCGGCCAGGAGCAGCGTGGCCATCGATATGCGCCCGCCCACGGCCGCGATGCCGTAGACCAGCAACAAGGCCAAGGCCGCGCCGACGAAGGCAAATGCGGGCAGTGCCAGCCAGAACAGGTCGACCAACCCGATGGCGATGGCGGTGACCGCGCCCACGGCGCCCCCGGCGGAGACGCCGATGATGCCGGGATCGGCCATGGGATTGCGAAACAACCCCTGCATGGCCGTGCCCGAGAGGCCGAGCGCCATGCCGACCGCAGCTCCCACGATGATGCGCGGCAGCCGGATTTGTTCGATCACCAACTGCGCGGTGCGGTCGACGGAAGGTCCGTCGATGCCCAAGGCTGACAGCGCGGCCCAAACCACGTCCAGGGTGTTGATCGGCACCGGCCCCAGACGCAGGGAGACCAGTCCCGTCGCCAACACCAACACGGACAGAACCGGAAGGCCGATGGCCAGCCGGGAACCAACGCCCAACCGGCGGAAGGAATGCAGTGTGTACTGTCCATCCAAAAGACAAAACCTCCAGCGCTACTCCGCCGGAGGCATGACTCGCAGGACCGGGCACGTGCCCGGACACCGAGTGATCTCTCTGGTGCGGAGAGTCGTCACCTGATCGTCCAGGCAGGTCTCCTGGCTTGCGGGCGGATTCAGCCAAGCCCTTCCCATCGGCGTGCCGACAGTGGGCTTCGGCTCCGTCTCCCGCTTACAGTGGCGCCACCGCGGCGGATTTGCACCGCCTTCCCTATTCTCCCGGGATGGGCACCTGGACGAGGGTCTGGCGCAAGGTAACACGCCCCTCCAAGGCCTGTCAATATGGATGGGAGCCGTTGCCGAACCAGCCAGAGGCAGAAAAAATTTCCCGGCCCGACCGGAGCTGGTGACGATGCGAGGCGGGGCTTGGTTGCTTGCGCCAACCGCTGCCTCAACACCAGATATCCAAGGGTTGTTCCGCCAAGTGCGGAAGAAGGAAGTACACCGCAGGGCGAACATGCATGTTCTGCCAAGCAGGTCAATGCGAGCGCCGTGCCGTCGTTCGCGGAACATGTAATCCCGAGCCAAAACCTGTCGGCGGTGGAAAGGGAGGATTGGGACTGGCTCCTACAATAGGGGCGACGGTTTGCAGAACCGACGGGATTCCAACTCCATTCAACGGGCTGACCATGCTGACAATCGGTGTCTCGGTAGATTTCCACACTTTGGGCCGGAGCGTGGTGGAACCGGTGGAACGAGCTCTGGCCGCCGCTCCGGGACATATTCAATACCGCTGGTTTGAGGCCACAGGCGAGGACGCTGCCGGGCCATACGTGACCGCCAACGACGTCGCGGGCCTGGACGGCGCAGTACTGCTGGCCTATCGCTTTGCCGAATCATCCTTGACGGAGGAATCCACCCTGGCCGTCATCGGCCGGTGGGGGGTGGGCTACGACCGGCTGGACGTGCCAACGCTCACGCGTCACGGGTGTTTGTTGGCAATCACCCCGGATGGTGTGCGCCGGCCGGTGGCGGAAGCCATCGTGACGCTGCTGCTGGCCTTGGCCAAGCAGCTCATGCCCCGCGCAGCCGTGGTCGCGTCCGGAGACTGGAACCTGCGCAACGCCACACTGTCCTACGGTCTGGAAGGCAAGGTGGTCGGTTCCGTGGGCATGGGCAACATCGGGGCCGATCTATTCCGTCTGCTGGCACCGTTCGGCTTCGCCCGGATGCTGGCCCACGACCCCTACGTGCAACCGGAGCTGGCCGCGGAACTCGGCGTGGAGCTGGTAGGCCTGGACGAACTGTTGGCGGAGTCGGACTTCGTTGCCCTCAACTGTCCGCTCAACGCGGAGACCCACCACCTGATGAACCGGGAGCGGTTCGCCCGGATGAAGCCCACCGCCTATCTGATTAACACCGCCCGGGGCCCGGTGGTGGACCAGGAGGCGTTGGTGGAGGCGCTGCAGCGGGGCGGGATTGCCGGCGCCGGTCTCGATGTCCAGGACCCGGAACCGCTGCCCTTGTCCCATCCACTGACTGAACTGGACAACGTCATCCTGACACCCCATACGCTGGCCTGGACCGATCAGCTGTACGAACTCAACGGTGCCGGCGCGGTCGAGAACGTGCTGGCGGTCTTGCGCGGCGACATACCCGCACCCACCGTCAATCGGGATGTTCTGGATTCATCCCGGTTTCAGGCGAGTCTGGCCCGGTTCGGGGCCGCGGCGGCCTGATCGTAGGGACAAACCGTTTCGCCATGCCTTCGGTGCCGGTAGGATTGCAGGGCCTCGCCTGCCTGCCGTAAGATTCGGGAATTGCCGCAGGTGTTGCCGACTTGGCTGTCCGCCATCCCGTCCGCTGTCAAACGCGGGCGCGCGGGCCGGATTCCCTTCTCCCAACCAGCAAGCGAAACAGGAAGCGAACCATGAGCGTGTTCACGCAGGCCGAACTGAATGCCTGGGAAAGGGATGGCTACATCGTTCTGAAGGAGGCGGTGCCGAAGGACCGGTGCGACGCCGTGGTGGATGCCATATGGGAGTTCCTGGAAATGGATCCCGACGAGCCCTCGACGTGGTACAGCCTGCCGCCGTGGCACGCCCGGACGGGCATGGTCGAGATGTACCACCACCAGTCCATGTGGGACAACCGGCAGACACCCCGCATTCATGCGGCCTTCAGCCAGCTGTTCGGCACGGAGAAGCTGCTTCTGAGGGTGGTGGACCGGGTCAACATGAACCCCCCGGTGCGGGAAGAGCATGTCTACGAGGGATTCATTCACTGGGACTTCGAGCCCCATACCTGGCCCATCCCGCTCATGGTGCAAGGGGTGCTCCTGCTCCGCGATACGAGTGCCGAGCAGGGGGGATTCCAATGCGTGCCGGGTTCCCATCTGCAGGTGGACAAGATTCTGGCAGCGCAGAAGGAAGGGACCGACCACAGGCACCCCGACCTTGGGGATCTGGAAGTGCAGTCCATCCCGGGCAAGACCGGGGATCTGGTGATTTGGCACACTGCCCTGCTGCACGGCAACGGCCCCAATCGGACGGACAAGCCCCGGCTGGCCCAGTACATTGCGATGCGCAGCGCGGAACCGGACGATCCGAAGCACCGAGAGAAATTGGTCCGGACCTGGCGCAGGCGGGCACCCATGGATTTCCGGAGCCCGCGGGCCTTTCCGGCTGATCCGCGCCATCTGGACGAACATCAGCCCGAACCGGCACACTTAACGTCCCTGGGCCGGCGTCTGGTCGGCCTCGACGACTGGGACTGACCTGTTTCCGATGCGCGAATCAAGATACAAGGCCGCCATCATTGGCACCGGCGGCATCTCAAGGGCGCATGCCGGCGCCCTGGCGGCCCATGCCGATCGGGTGGAACTGGTCGCCGCGGTCGACATCGATGGGGACCGGGCCCGGGACTTTGCCGACCGGCACGGCGTCCCCCAAGCTTTCACCGACCCCGAGGCAATGCTGACACGCGTTCAGCCGGACATTGTGCATGTCTGTACCCCGCCCGGCCTCCATGCCGAACAGAGCGTGGCCGCCATGGAAGCCGGGGCCTGGGTCCTGTGTGAAAAGCCCCTCTGCGCGTCGCTGGCCGAAATGGACCGCATCGAGGCCGGGGAGGCGGCCACGGGCAACTATACGAGCAGCGTCTTCCAGTGGCGCTTCGGTTCCGGCGGCCGCCATCTCAAGGAATTGATTCGGAAGGAGGCCATGGGCCGGCTGCTGGTCGCCAACGTGCTGACCACCTGGTACCGCGGCGATCCGTACTTCGCGGTGCGCTGGCGGTCCACCTGGAAGGCGGCCGTGGGCGGCTGCACGGTTGTGCACGGCATCCACATCATGGACTTTGCCCTGTGGCTGATCGGCGAGTGGCAAGAAATCCGGGCCATGATGGCCACGTTGGCCCACGACATTGAGGTGGAGAACGTCTCCATGGCGAGCGTGCGGTTTGAGGACGGTGCGATGGCCAGCTTCTCCAACAGCATCCTCTCCCCGCGCCAGGAAAGCGTGCTGCGCCTGGACTTCGCCGACGCCACGGTCGAGATGACACGCAACATCTACACCTATGGCAACCAGGACTGGAGCTATTCCACCTGGGAGGGATCGCCCCATGCGGACGCGGTCAAGGAATGGGGCAGCCTGCCGCCGGACGTGCCGGCGTCCCATGTCACACAGGTGGGGTCCTTCCTGGACAGCCGGGACCGCAACGAGCGGCCCGAGGTCAGTGGAGCCGACATCCGGGGCACCATCGAATTCCTGACGGCCTTCTACAAGTCCGCGGTTGAGGGCCGCCCGGTGCACCGGGGCGAGATCCGGCCCGGCGATCCCTGGTACCGGCTCATGAACGGACAGTTTCAACTTCTGGACGAGGCCGCGGCCTAATCGTTCCGGCCGGTTCCGTGCAGCTTGCACGGGCCTTTTTGTTCCGGCACCCGAGGATGCATGCCATGCCAGACCTTCATGCGACTGCACGCGGCGATCATTTGGTCGATGTCTGGCATGGCCGACACCGCCTCTGCCGCTACAACACGCGGCCCCTGATGGAGGAGATACAGGGGCGCCGGCCCTACCTGCATCCCGTCTCAACCCTTGGTGGCACCGTCGTGACCGAGGAAAAGCACTACGACCACGAGTGGCACAACGGCATCTCGATGACCTGTCCCTGGCTCTCCGGCTTCAACTTCTGGGGTGGTCCCACCTACGTGCGGGGCGAGGGCTACCAACGACTGGACAACCTTGGGCAGCAGCGGCAGACGGCCATCGCCAAGGTCGCGCCCGGTGACGGGCAATTGGCCTGGCGGCAGTCCCTGGACTGGCTCACCCCTGATCGGGAAGAGCCCCTGTTGACGGAGGAACGGGCCCTGACCGTCGGCGACGTCGACCCCGACACGGGAAGCTGGGCCTTGGACTTCGACATCGCACTCCTGAATACCAGCGAGGCCGGCTTGCTGTTCGGCTCCCCGACCACCGAGGGGCGGGAGATGGCCGGCTACGGCGGGGTGTTCTGGCGCGGACCGCTGGCCATGTTGCACGGCACCGTGCGGACTGCCGAAGGTCGGGGCGGCGATGATCAGATGGGGGTGCACAGCCCCTGGCTGGCCTACACCGCGGTGCATGCCACCACGGGCCGGACGGCCACGCTGGTGTTCCTGGACCATCCGGAGAATGTCCGGTTTCCATTGCGCTGGTTCGCGCGCACGCAACCCTTTCCGTTGGCCAGCTTTGCCTTTGCGTTCGACGAATACCTGCCCCTGGATCCCGGCCGGTCCCTGCAGCGCCGGCACCGCATCCTGGTGTGCGACGGCGAGCCGTCCGAGGACCGGATCGTGGCGTGGTATGCACGGTGGCTTGGCCGGACGTGACCATTCCGGTTGGGATCGGCGTGGTGGGATGCGGCGTCATCGGCACGCAACACGTCCGCGTGGCCTCCGCACTCCCCTGCGCCCGTCCACGGGCCGTCCTGGATCTGAAGCGCGACCGGGCCGAGGCCCTGGCAGCAGCCCACGGGGTGCCCCGGGTGTGCGCCGATCTGGAGGAGATGCTGGCCCTGTCCGAGGTCGAGGCCGTGGTCATGGCCGTGCCGGCCGCCTTCCGCATGTCGATGTCCAGACAGATCCTGGCGGCGGGACGCCACCTTCTGCTCGAAAAGCCCGTGGCGATGAATGCCGACGAAGTAAGACGGCTCGTGTCGTGGCGCGGTCCGAACCAGGTGGTGGCCTGCTGTACGGCCCGGTTCCGCTGCCTCGATTCCTTTGGTCCGGTGCGGAACACGCTTGCGGGCGGGAAGCTGGGAGTGCCGCAGGGCGCGGTCTTCCGGGCGCTGACACCGGCCCCGCCGCGACCTAAGGTCCTGCCGCCGGCCTGGCGGCTGCAGTCCTGCCTGAACGGCGGCGGCGTGCTCATGAACTGGGGCTGCTACGACCTGGACTACCTGCTGGGCATGTGGCCGGAGCCGCTGGTGCCGTGCACGGTGAGTGCACGGATGTGGGGCCTGGGTCCGGACTTTCGGGACTTCGTGGTTCCGGATTCCGACGGGGAAACCCATGTCACGGCCTGGATCGAGTGCGCGGACGGTTTTCGGATTTCCTACGAAAGGGGCGAGTATTATCCAGGGCCGCGCCGTGCGGAAATCCAGGTGTTCGGCGACCGCGGCACCCTGGATTTGACCATGGTGCCGAACCGGGACCAGGTTGATACCCTCTGGCGCAGCGACGATGCGGCGGGATGTGTGTCCGAGACGGTGCAGTGCCATCCCGACGGGGCGGCCGACCTGCACAGCGGCGTGGTGGAGGACTTTTGCCGGGCCGTGCGATCCGGTTGCGAGCCGGCGGCCGGGCTGGAATTTTCGTTTCGGGTCCAGGCCACCTTGGACGCAATGTACCGTTCGGCCCGGACTGGCTGTCCCGTGGAAGTTGAGCAGGGCCTCTGAACATCCTGCCCTGCGTGCCGACGAGGGCATGCACGGCAGGACGGATTGGCGGCAAACACAAGGAGATTCGGACAATGCGAGTGGTGGTGACCGGCGCGGCCGGCAAGATTGCAGGACAGGTTCTGCCCGCCCTGCGGGAGCGCTACGACCTGGTGCTGATCGACGTGCGGGAGATCAACCGGGAGGGCGAACGGGTGGAGGGCATCCGGATTGCCGACCTGGTTGACCGCAACCGGGATTCCTACCGGCATCTCTTCCGCGGGGCCGATCGGGTGGTCCACTTCGGCTTCGTGCGGCCGCCGGAGGGCGACAATGCGGCCGATGCCAACTACTGGGCGGAACAGGCCAACGTCCAGATGGCCTACAACGTCATGCAGACCGCCTGGGAAGAGGGCGTCGGCCGCGTGGTCATGGCTTCCTCGAACCATGCCGCGGACTACTTCGAGGATCTAATCCTCGACGGTGTCTGGGACGGCGTAAATCCCGCGGACAAGGCCCTGTCGGACAACTACTACGGCTGGGCCAAGGAAGTGTACGAGCACCTGGGCTTTGTCTTTGCTTGCGGCCGCATGAACGGCACGCCGCTGGAGAACGTTCAAATCCGGATTGGCGGCCCGCGCGAGGACGACGTGGAACGCGTGGAACCGGGCGACCTGCGGCGCATGCACCGCGCCTTGGCCGTGTACATCAGCGACCGGGACATGCAGCAGCTGTTCGTAAAGAGCCTCGAGCACGAGGATATTCGCAACGAACAGGGGATTCCGTTTCAGATCTTCTACGGGATCAGCGGGAACACGCATGCCTTCTGGAGCATTGTCAATGCCCGCAAGGTCATCGGGTACGCACCCCAGGACAACAGCGAACTGCGGTTTGCATCGCAGATTGCCGAACACCTGAAGGCCCGCGCCGCGCGCGCCAGCGGCACCGAAAGCTAGCCGCCGGCCCCTTCCATCCGGGTGTCCGCCCGGAATTGCCGCGCGCATGGCGTGGCCTTAACTCAGTAGTCAACGGTCATAACCCAATGCGCTATTCCTTTATGAGCTTTTCCTGCCCTGAACTGTCACTCCAGGCCATGCTGGATACGGCGGCGGGCCTGGGCTACGCCGGCATCGAACCGCGCGTGGACGCCAACCACGCGCACGGCGTCGAAACGTCCCTGAGCCCGGCGCAACGGCGGGACGTGCGCGCCCGGGTGGCGGACAGCGCGGCCGACATCTGCTGCATTGCCTCCTCGTCGCGCTACTCGGAGCCGGCCACGCTCAAGGAGAACCTGGCGCAAACGCGGCGGGAGATTGGCCTGGCGGGAGACCTGGGGGTTCCGGTCCTGCGGGTGTTTGGCGGGCAGATTGCGGAGGGCATCGACCGGGACGCCGCCATCGACAACCTGTCCGCGGCCCTGATCCGGGTGGCGGACGAGGCCGGCCAGGCCGGGGTGACGGTCTGTGTGGAGACGCACGATGCCTGGTGCAACCCCCACCATGTGGCCGCGGTGCTGGCGAACGTCAACCATCCCGCCATCGCTGCCAATTGGGACGTCCTCCATCCCGTGCGGGCCGAGGGCATGTCGGTGGCCGAGTCGCTTGCGGTGCTGGAACCGTGGATTCGGCATGTGCACATGCACGATGCCACGCTGGAGCCGGGCCGCATCCGGTATGTGCCGATGGGCACGGGCGCCATCGACCACCGCGAGGTGATCCGGGGCCTGCGCGAAAGCGACTACAACGGTTGCCTGAGCGGCGAGTGGATCGGCTACAGTCCCTGGCAGGAACATCTCCCGCACGAAATCGGGCAGCTGCGCAGTTACGAAGCCGACCTTGCCTGAACCCGTCCATCAAACAATGCAGGTATCGCCATGAGTGTGAGGGTCGTCGACCACGCCCTGTGGGTCAGGGACATCCGGACGCGCATGCCGTTTCGCTACGGCATCGCAGCCATGACGCGGGTTCCGCACCTGGTCGTGGAACTTGAACTCGAGGCGAACGGCCGCCGGGCGCGCGGCCTGGCTGCCGAAAGCCTGGTGCCCAAGTGGTTCACCAAGGATCCGGATTCGCCCTATGCGGACGACATTCGGGACATGCTGGCCCAGATTGAGGGGGCCGCCGTGGCTGCCCGGGAGGCGGGCGGGCAAGACTCCGCGTTTGCGCTGTGGCGCCGCGTCTACGAGGCCCGGGCCGAGGAGGCCGGCAGCCGCGGAACACCCGGACTGCTGGCCAATCTGGGCACAAGCCTGGTGGAACGGGCCTTGCTGGACGGGGTATGCCGCAGTCGCGGCCAGGCCCTGGCCGACGCCCTGCGGGGAGACGGGCTCGGGTTCGAGGCGGACTATTTCCACGCCTCGCTGCGCGGGGCCGCACCGGACCGGATTCCGGCCCGCCGCACTGTGGGGTTGGGGGAGCCTCTGACGGAAGTCGACATTCCGGAGGAGGAAAGGCTGGGCGATGGCCTGCCCCAGTCCCTGGAAGCGGTTGTGCGGGTGTACGGGGTGCGGTGGTTCAAGATCAAGATCGGCGACCAGGC
>MKWU01001808.1_pt1 | contig 35081 bp, 23 predicted proteins | sample 809101 | NCBI WGS metagenome assembly MKWU01 (sample SAMN05860141, study PRJNA318959) | sponge metagenome | host: Aplysina aerophoba | place: Slovenia: Piran, Adriatic Sea, Gulf of Piran | collected 2013-05-07
GGTCGCGTCCGTGACCCTCGGAGGTGGCGGCGGGGGTGGGATCCCAAGGAAAGAGGCACCAGCCGGTGATTTGCGCGTTCTCGGGGTTCGGTGGGGTCGAGGTGTAGCCCGCTCTTCTGTGACGAACTTCCGACTCGGGACACTAGACGGCCATCGGAGCCTTACCCTTCCTGTGACGGGCAGGGACAACTAGACCGCAAGGACGCGAGCCGGGTTCGTGTGGGTCATTGCGTGGATGGCCTCGTCGCTGACGCCTTCGGCTTGCAGCATCGGCAGGAAGGTCTCGATCAGGTACTGGTAGCCGTGGCCCCCGTTGGTCTTCAGCCGGGGACGTGCCGGCATGTCCTGGGCGATGACCAGGCGGTCCTGGTGGCCCTGGCGGACCAGTTCGGCCAGGAACTCGGCGCGGCGCTTGTCGGAGTTGATCCACTCGATGCCGATCAGGTCGAACTCCATATAGGCGCCGGTGGCGGCCACCCGTTCCAGCTCCGGCATCTCCAGGACGCCGTCCAGATGGCCGAGGATCACCCGATCCACTTCCACGCCCTCCTCCTGGAAGATCTCGAGAAACTCCATGGCCATGTACATGGTTGTATGGGTAGTGAGAGCCAGGCCGGTCGCCACCTGGGCCCGCGCAGCCGCGCGTAGGACCCGTTCCTCCACCCCTTGGACCCAGTTCTTGTCGAGGCCGATCTCCCCGATGATTCCGGGCTTTATGCCGGTGTCCCCTACCCCGTTCTCGATCTCGTCGATCATGTAGTCCGCAAGCCGCTGGGTGGTCCACTTGTTGACGAACTCCGGGTAGTACGGTTCGCGGTAGAACCCGGTTCCCATGACTATGTGGACGCCCGACGCCTCGGAGACCCGGCGGAGCTTCTCCGGATCTCGCCCGATGTGCTCGAGGGTCGGGTCTACGAGGGTGCCTCCGCCGGCCTGCCTGTACAGCCGTACCTCCTCGGTCATCTGAACCTCGTCCGTTATCGGGATGGCCAACCAGCGGTGCCTCGGCCACGAAAGATCGGCGAAGACGTGGTCGTGCATCTGCGTGTGGCCGAGATGGTCGGGCGACACCGGGCCCCGGACCGTGATCACCTGCTTGGACACGACTCGCTAGGAGGGTGCTGAGCAATCCACCAGCGCCCTGCCAGCCGCCGGCAAAATGCCTGGGCTGGCGGGCGGCAGGCCCGAGCAATCGTCATTGTTCATCCCCCTCCTACATCTCCTCTCGAGCCTGCCGGGGCGCTATCCCGACCTCGCCGCGTCGATCGCCTCCCGCGCGAAGGCGACGCCCCGCCCGAACACCTCCTCGGCGTGTTCCTCGCGGGCGTGGTCCTCGAACGCCGCATACTTGGCGGCCCCATCCCGCTCCATCTCCATGAGTAGACCCCGGTAGTTGATCCCGTCGTCACCGACCGCGATCGGGATGAAGGTGCCGGTGTGGTAGTCGGAGAGCGTCTCGTACTGATCCTCGGGGCCGTACAGCTTCTCTGAATACCGGGCCATGCCCTTCAGGTGGGCGTAGGCGATGTAGTCAGCCAGGATCCGGTAGCCGTAGGGCCACGGCTCGATTCCGGCCGCATACACGTTGCCGGCGTCGAAGTTGACCCGGACATGCGGCGCGTCGAGGGCGTCGAGGAAACGCGCCGTGAGTTCTGGCTCCCGGACCACGTCGGTGCGTTGGGGATCCTCGTTGCGAAGATCGAAATGGTTCTCCAGCAACATGGTGATGCCCCTCTCGGCGGCGAGGTCGTGGCAGGGTTCCATGCGCCGCTTGTACCGCTCCACGATCTCGTCGAAGCTCCATGCCGGGTTGTGGCCCGGATAGGTGATGACGAACTCGGCGCCCACATCCTCGGTGAGCCTGATGATGTCGCTGATCGCTCTCTGAACCATGGGCACGTCGTCGGTGATCATCACCCGGAACTTCGCAGTGGCATTGACACAGACGATGCGGACTCCGTAACCGTCCAGGGTCTCGGCAGCATTGTCGAAACCATCGTTTTGGGGGTAGTAGACCAACTCGAGCGCGTTGACGCCCAGTCGCCTGCATCTCTCACCGAGCTGGTCATAGGTCGGGTGCCAGCGGTTCCAGGACGAGTCCGCGCAGATCGCCAATTCCATAGTCTTCGTCCTCTCTGCCGGCAACGGGGTGGGGTCGGTGACCCGCTTAGGTTAGATTCCCGAACATGGCGAACGCGTCCCGGACCCTCAGGAAGATCGGCTTGCCGGTGATCGTATGCATGGTGATCATCGCATGCAGCAGCGAGCCTCCCATCGTCGATCCGACGACATCGCCGTCCCCGGGATCAGCTACGACGACGCCGGTCACCACAAGCCCGGTCACCACAAGCCCGGTCACCACAAGCCCTGTCACCACAAGCCCTGTCACCACAAGCCCGGTCACCACAACTCCGCCGGGCGACACCGATTCCCCTGACGCGAGCACGAGTTTGCCCGCGCCCCGGGTGCTCACCGTGGAAGTGCTCATCACAGACCTCGAGAACCCCCGCGGGATCGGAGTCGACACCGAGGGCGCCCTGCTCGTAGCAGAGGCCGGGTACGGGGAGGACGCCGAGGACCTGATCCTGAGAACCGGCCGCCTGACCCGTTTCCGGGACCGCAACGGGGACGGGGACTTCGACGACCCGGAGGAGACCGAGCGGTGGCTGGACAACCTGTTCAGCTTCAATTCGGTGAACAAGTACGAGACAGGCCGGGACGAGGTGAGCGGGGCAACGGACGTGCTGGTCCATGACGACGGTCGCGTGTTCCTCTCCCTCGACGGCGGCATCGACAGGACCGGAGGGACCTTCATCCTCTACGAGTTGGACGGGAACGGAACTCTGCTGCGCGAGATCAACCAGGACTCGAACATGACGGGCATCGGTTTTTCTCCGGATCAGCGCAGTGTCTACGCCACCCAGAGCACCCACAACTCGCTCATCGAGATCGACCTGGAACGAGGCGAGAACCGGCAGATCGTTGTGTTCGATGACCTCTACAGCGGGCAGCAGTCGGTCCCCGCCGGCCTCGGAGTGGATCCGACCACCGGCGACGTGCTCGTGGCTCTGTTCTCAGGAGTCGCCAAGGCCGAAGGAGAGGCCTGCCGTTTCGTACCCGACGTGATGTGCGACGGCCGCTACCTACCGCTGATCCCCACCGACGCCAAGGTGGTCAGGGTCGACCCGGAATCAGGCGCGGTCTCCGATGAGGTCACCGGGCTCACGGCGGCCGTGGACGTGGCAGCCGACGCGGCAGGGAACGTGTTCGTGGTGGAGATGGCAGCCGACTACGGCCAGCTCTTCCATCCCGGAGTGGACCTGTTCCTGGCGGACCTCCCGGCCCTGCACGGCGGCTACGTCAGGTTCAGCGGCAGGGTCACCATGTATCCGGCCGGAGGGGGTGAGTCCCGGATCCTGGCGGAAGGCCTGGACCAACCGACCAACATAACGGTCGCTCTCGACGGCGCCCTGTACGTTTCGACCGGGCAAGGAACTCCGGGCCGTCCCATACCGGGCCCGAATGGCCGCACGGTCATCACCGGTGAGGTTCTCCGGATCAGCGGCTACAAGTAGTTGGCCGTTTCCTCGGCACGGCGCGACAGCGCAACACTAAGTTAACGGAGGTCGCAGGTTGGTCGCACCGCGGCCGGAACGGTAATTGAGAGGAGTAACTATGAGAGCTAGCCGAATCGGGCAATTGTTGGGACCGTTGCTCGTCCTGGTACTGGTGGCCGCAGCATGCGGCGCCGAGGACGACACAGCCGCGGAGGAAGCCGCCGCTGCACAGGCCCAAGCAGCTGCAGCCCAGGCAGAGGCAGCCGCAGCGCAACAGGAGGCAGATGCCGCCGAGGCGGCGCTGTCCCAGGCCCAGGCCGATCTGGAAGCCGCCCAGACCGCAGCGGCCGAAGCCATGGAGGGCGACGAGGCCGCCCAGACCGAAATGGCTGAAGCACTCGCCGCAGCGGAGGCAGCGCTCGAGGAAGCCGAGATGGCCGCCGACGAAGCCATGAAAGCGGCCGAGGCAGCCGAAGCAGCCGCGGCCACCACCACTACTACTGAGCCGGCTATGGAAGAACCGGAACTCATCGAGGTCGTGGTCTCAGAGGACAGCGACATCTTCAACTTCGATCCGAAGAACTCGGCCGGCGGTGAGTTCGACGCGCCGGTATTCACCACGATCTACGAGACGCTGGCCTGGACCAGCCCCTCCGGTGACGTCCTGCCCCGTCTGGCGACGGATTGGACCATTTCCGACGACAAGATGACCTACACGTTCAACCTGCGGGAAGGTGTCAAGTTCCACAACGGGGCCGACTTCACTGCCGCCGACGTCGTGTACAGCGTCAACCGCGCTGTGAGCCAGGGCATCCCGATGGTCCAGCAGCGGGCCCAGAACCTGGATAGCGTGACCGCGGTCGACGACTACACGGTCGTCTACCAGTTGAAGCAGCCTTCCACGGCATTCCTCCTGAACATCGCGGACACCACCGGGCTGGGTTTCGCGTCGATCCTGACCTCCACGGCGCCCGCCCACGGGACGACGCCCGTCGGGACCGGCCCCTACACGTTCGTGTCCTACGTACCGGGCTCGGAGCTCGTTCTGGATGTCAACCGCGACTACTGGGATCCCTCGGTATTGCCGCCTTACGATCGCCTCCGGGTGCGAATCATCAAGGAGGACGCCACGATGGTGGCCGCACTCCGCTCCGGGGAAGTGGCGCTGATCCATCCCACCGCCACGGCCACGGCCAGGAGCCTGAGGGACGATTCCGGATTCACGATCGTCGACACACCGTCCCGCACCTTCTGGATACATGCCAGCAGGGTGGGAGCGACACGTGACGAGGCCGTGGTCAAGGCCCTCTGGCTCTCCATGGACCGCCAGGCCTTGGTCGACATCGCCTTCCTGGGTGAGGCCTTCCCATGGTCGACCGCCCATCCGTTGGTCGAGTACGCCCTGGGACCGGACGACCTACCAAACTACCAGCGGGATGTAGAGGAGGCGAAGCGGGTCCTCGCCGAGGCCGGCTACACCGACGGAGTCGACCTCATCTTCACCTACCCGACCCGTGTCCCGTACGAGGACGTGTTCTTCGAGGTCCTCCAGGCCTCCTGGGCGGAAGCCGGGATCAACGTGGCGCTCAACCCGGTGGAGCAGGCGGTTTGGATACCGAAGCTGATCAACGCCGACTACGACTTGTCGGCCACGGATCAGGGTTGGTACTCGAACCCGTACCGGTACGTCCTACCTAGGACCGGCTGGCAGGCTCCGCCCGAGGAGATCCTTCCGGAGTTGATCCCAGAACTTGACGCCCTCGCGGCAGCCTCGCAGGAGGAACGCCCGGAGATATTCCAGAGGATCCAGATACTCGAGGCCGAGAACGTGTACCCGTACGCGGGGACGGTCTACGCGAATGCGTCACACGTGTACCGCAACGACCTGCTCTCCAACGCAGACCTGGGCACGTACATCACCGGCGACAAGCGGGTTCTGTACCTCTCGCTGGTTCCGGCCGGATAAGTCACTTCGAACGGCCGGGTGGGCGGCTCCCGCCCACCCGGCCCCGGCCCTCACTCTTCAATGGAGGTCATAACGGCCCCGGACGCGAATCCTGACGGGAGGGTTCTGGCTGTCCGCGACCTTGTAACCGTCTATCCGACCAGGCTCGGCGTGGTTCCTGCTGTCGATCACGTCAACTTCGAGCTTCGGGCCGGTGAGGTGTTGGGCATCGTCGGCGACTCGGGTAGCGGCAAAACCACCCTGGCCCGCTCGCTCCTAGGTCTGGTAGCGGCCCCCGGCCGGATCGTGAGCGGGGAGATCCTGCTGCACGGCCGCAACATGCTGAACTTCACCCACGAGGAGATGAGGCGGGCACGCGGCACGGAGATCGCCATGATCTTCCAGAACCCGATCCGCTCCTTCCACCCCGGGTTCACCATCGGTCGGCAGTTGACCGAGGCGGTGACAAGGCATCAGCGGGTGTCCCGGCGCGATGCCCGGGATAAGGCGATCGAAGCCTTGACCTGGGTGGGGATGCCGGAACCGGCGGTCCGGATGAAGGACCATCCCCACCAGTTCTCCGGGGGCATGCTGCAGCGGGTGATGATCGCCATGAGCCTGCTCAACGAACCTGCGGTGCTCGTCGCCGACGAACCCACTACCGCTCTCGACGTGACCATCCAGGCTCAGATACTGGAACTGATCCAGAGACTGGCCGCCGATCGGGGACTAGGGGTGATCCTCGTGACACACAACCTGGGGATGGTAGCGAGCATCTGCGATCGCGTGATGGTCATGTACGCGGGCCAGGTCGTCGAGGAGGCATCGGTGGACGGTGTCTTCGCCCATCCGGCCCACCCCTACACCGTCGGCCTTCTCGACTCCCAGCCAGATCGAGCGACCGGCGCCAGGCTGGAGGCTATGGCGGGAGGATCACCCAAGATGACGGCCCTGCCCCCGGGATGCCGGTTCCAGCCCCGCTGCGCGTATGCAGAGGCCCAGTGTTCACAGCCACCAGAACTCTGGGCCCTACCCCATGGCCAGACTGCCAGATGCTGGGTCAGCAACCGGCATGGCAAGCTACCCCCCCTCCCGGATGGCGGAGCGACCATTGCCGGCTCAGGACCCGGATAGGCGCGGTATGGCCCTCCTGCGACTCGAAGACGTCTCGGTTCACTTCCGGCTCCGCAGGCGAGGCCAGGCTAGCGGGACCGTACGCGCCGTCGACGGAGTGAATCTGACCATCAACCAGGGCGAAGTACTAGGCATCGTCGGCGAGTCGGGTTGCGGGAAGACCACCCTGGGCAGGGTGATCGTCGGGTTGCAGAGACCAACGTCCGGCGATGTGATAGTACGGGGTGAGAAGCGGTCGCTCCGCCAACGCCCGGGCGCCAACGCCCGCGCCGACGGTTTCCAGATGGTCTACCAGGACGCAGCGGGATCCCTCAACCCTTGGAAGAGGATCGGGTGGAGTATTGCCGAGCCACTCCGGAACGAGGGTATGAAGAAACCCGAGATGCGAGAGCGGGTTCTCGAGCTACTGGACCAGGTCGGGCTCCCCGATTCTCTCATAGACCAGTACCCCGGTGAGCTGTCGGGAGGTCAGCAGCAGAGGGCCGCCATAGCCAGGGCCCTGGCCGGACGGCCTCGTCTGATCGTGCTCGACGAGGCCGTCAGTTCGCTCGACATGTCGACCCAGGCACAGGTCCTCAACCTGCTCAAGGACCTCGCGGAACGCCACTCCGTGAACTACGTGTTCATCTCCCACGACATCGCCGCGGTCGACTTCATGAGCGACCGGGTGGCGGTGATGTACCTGGGAAAGGTCGTCGAACTGGAAGATGCTCACGACAAGAAGAGACCGCTCGTCCACCCCTACTCCATAACCCTCAGATCCGCGGTACCGGTCCCCGATCCCGTCGTGGAGCGCCGTCGCAACCGCATCGTCCTGAGCGGGCCCGTGGCGAGCGCCACCGACCTTCCGTCCGGGTGTCGATTCCACACCCGGTGCCCGGTCGCCGAACCTCTCTGTGCCGATGTCGAACCGGACTTGGTCAGGATGTCGGCAACCAGCCGGGTCGCCTGCCACTTCGCCGGAGAGTTCGAAGCCCGCTACTCCGCCGCCGGATCCGGGACCACCGGGACCGCGCGATGATCCTCTTCACCGCACGAAGGTTCGCCGAAGCGGTCGCCGTCCTGTTCGTGCTGACCTTCCTCATCTACGTGATCGGGACGATCGTACCGGGTGACATCGCCCAGCAGATGGCCGGTATCGAAGGGGCAACCCCCGAACGGATGGCCGAGATGCGAGCCCGCCTCGGTCTCGACCGCCCGCTCATGGTGAGGTACGGGGAATGGCTGGGTAATGCGGTCCAGGGTGACTTCGGCAACTCGCTGTTCACGGGTCGCGACATCGCCGCCGATGTCCGCGCCCAGTTCCCGGTCTCCCTGGAGGTGGCGTTCCTCAGCGTCCTGCTCGCGGTGATCATCGGCATTCCACTCGGTGTGTATGCCGCCGTGCACACCGGAACGATCGTGGACCGGGTCCTGCGCGGGATCTCCCTGCTGTTCTTCTCCGTTCCGACCTTCGTATCGGGAGTCCTCTTCGTGTGGCTGGGATCGATCATCCTCAGGTCCTTCTACACGTCGTTCTACGTACCGTTCACCGAGGACCCGATCGCCAACCTGCGGTCCATCATGTTGCCGTGCCTGGCCATCGCGCTCCCCACGTCGGCTTCGATCATCCAGATGACCCGCACCACGATGATCGCCAGCCTCCAGGAGCCGTTCATCGACACGGCCCGGGTCAAGGGCGCCCGGGAGAGCAGGGTCCGTTATGTCCACGCCCTGCGCGCCTCGCTGGGACCCGTGGTCACGTTGATCGGCCTGCTCTTCGGCGCTCTCGTCGGCGGACTGATAATCGTCGAGCAGATCTTCAACCTGCCCGGACTCGGCCGAGGGGTGTTGCTCGCCATCGCGGAGCGCGACTTCCCCTACGTCATAACTGCCACGCTGGTCATCGCCAGCGTGTACATAGTCGTCAACTTCATCGTGGACCTCCTCTACCCGATCCTCGATCCGAGACAGCGGGAGCAGACATGAGCTCACGTGCCGCCGACCGCGCCACCAATGCTGAGGAGACGGGGAACCGGCGATCTCCGGGGTTCCGCAACGCCCGCTTCTGGCGACAAGTCAGGGCCATCGTGAGGCACCCTTCGGGAAGGTTCGGCCTCCTCCTGATCGCGCCGGTGCTGATACTCGCCGTCGCCGGACCGCTGGTGATCGACTGGGATCCCATCCAGATCAACCCTGCCGACTCCCTCCAGGGACCGTCCGCCAGCCATTGGTTCGGGACCGACCAGCTCGGAAGGGATCTCGCCGCCCGGGTCGTGAGCGCCATCCCGGTGGTGATCTGGGTGCCTCTCGGTGCGGTCCTCCTGGCCGTGACCGCCGGAAGCGCCGTCGGCATCCTCGCCGGGTACCGGGGCGGATGGCTGGAGAGGGTTCTCATGGCTGGAACCGATGTGCTGCTGGCCATGCCGGGCCTCCTCACTGCCATCCTCATCGTCGGTGTGTTCGGGGGCGGGTCCCGCAACATGATCCTGGCCATAGGGGTCATCTACCTGCCCCGCTTCACCCGGATCGCCCGCGGATCCACGCTGGAGGTACGAGGTCTCCCCTACGTGGACGCCGCCCGACTGTCGGGGACCAAGCCACTGGCCCTCGTGATGAGCCACATCTTGCCCGGGATCAGTTCCCCTCTCTTCGTGATGTGCGTGCTCAGCCTCTCCACCGGGCTGCTCGTCCAGACCGCCCTGAGCTTCCTCGGCTTCGGCTTCGAACCCCCGACCGCCGACCTCGGCAGGATGCTCGCCAACTCGGTCGACTTCCTGACCCTCGCGCCCTGGATGGCCATCTCGCCCGCCCTGGTGATCACCCTGCTGATTCTGGCCTTCAACAACCTGGGCGACGCGGTCCGTGATGTCATCGATCCGGAGGTGGCCCGGGCCGCCGGCACGGTATGAGCTCCGGGGCAACGAGATGATCAGTTGTTAGGCTCTCAGTCTTGGCACCACCCGAACATCCACCGACGTTAGGCTTCCTCGGCCCGATCGGCACCTTCACGGAAGAAGCGCTGACCACGCAGGAGGATCTGGCACTGATGCGTTGTCAGCCCTTGAACTCGATGCTGGAGGTGTTGAATGCCGTTGAAGCAGGCATCGTGGACCTCGGTTTCGTCCCCATCGAGAACATGATCGAGGGGGCCGTCACCTCCAGCATCGACAGCCTTGCCTTCGGCACGGGTTTGATGATCCAGCGCGAGGTGACACTGGACGTGCGACTCAAGTTGATGGCTCTTCCGGGCGCCCGGCTTCGCGACATCAGATACGTACGCTCGTATCCCGTTGCCTCTGCCCAGTGTGGCCAGTTCCTTGGTCGGCATCTGCCTGGCGCCGTGACCCTTCCCGCCTCGTCTACCGGCGCCGCGGCCTGTGAACTGGCCACCTCGCGAAACCTCGACACTGCGGTTATCGCTCCACAGAGGTCCGCCGACGTCTACGGCTTGGAGGTGCTTGCGGTGGATATCGAGGACCGGCCAAACAACCAGACCCGGTTCGTTCTGGTCGGGCGCGACTCCGTTCCATCACCAACCGGACGGGACAAGACCAGCCTGGTCGTGTACCAGCGTTCCGACGCGCCAGGGTCGCTGGTGGGAATCCTCGGTGAGTTCGTCGCCCGGTCCATCAACATCACGAGTCTGCAGAGCCGTCCGACCAAAGCCAGCCTCGGCAACTACTGCTTTCTGATCGACTGTGAGGGTCACGTAATGGACGAAGAGCTGGGCGATGCCCTTCGCAACCTCCAGATGAGAGCGGCCAGGGTCAAGTTCCTCGGCTCCTACCCGGCGGACTCAATCGGTCACGTCCGCGATCCGACCAACCGTGCCATCCGGGAGGATGTCGACGCCTCCTTCGTCGACGATGACGGCTACCTGTTCATGGCCGGCGTACCCGACCAGGCAACCCGCCACGACGCTGACGCATGGCTCGCCGGGGTGCGCTCCAGGGTGAGCTGAGAAAGGCAATGCGGAGCACCGGTTCCGAGTCCCGAAGCGACCCGATCCAAAAAGCTGTACGGGCAACCCGCACCACCCTCCTAGGACTCGATCAGTCCCTCCTGGGGCTGCGTCCAGGGCAGTTTGTAGACAAAGGCATAATGGGGAGCGGGTGGTACCCGCACACTCGAGAACGGCACGTCGATGACCACCGGGGCATCCTTGGACAGCGCTAGCGGGATCAGCGTCTCGAGCTCCAGGGGGTCGTCCGCTCTCATACCTATCGTTCCGAACGACTCCGCGAACTTGACGAAGTCCGGGTTGTGCAGGTCGGTCCCGTAAGTGCCGTCGAAGGCACTGTCCAAGTCGCGGGCAACGTTGCCGTACGAGTCGTTCCTGAGGACGACCGTTACGACATTGATACCGTACTTCACGGCCGTCGAAAGCTCGGATGCGTTGAACATGAACCCGCCGTCCCCGGCAACACAGACCACCGAGCGGTGCGGCTTTGCGACCTTCACCCCCAAAGCCGTCGGGAAGGCGTAACCGAGGTTGAAGGAGTAGCCGGAGTCGACGTACGTCTTCGGCCTGCTCACCTTGTAGTGGGTTCGGGCGTAGAAGGCCAACTGCGTGACATCCCACACCACGAACGCGTCTGCGGGAATGCCGTTCTGGATCGCTTCGAGCACCGCGTACAGCGGTTCCTTGAGACGGATGTCGTAGTAGGCGATGAGGTTACGGGCCGCGGCCACCGCCTCGGTCGGTGACGGACGCTCTGCTGCCCCCGCTGCCATTACCAGGGGAAGCAAGGCTTCAATGGTCGCTCTGGCGTCCCCGTGCAGCGGGATGGTGTTGGACTGGATCCTGGTGAGTTCGCTGTCGTCTATGTTGATGTTGATAAGCACCGACGACTCGCCGGCGGGGTTGCCCAACGAGAACCGGGTGCCTATTCCTATCACGACATCGGCGGACTGCATCACCCCGTACAGTTGGTTCATCTCCTGCCTCTCCCCCCAAGGGCCGAAGCACGATCCGTAGGACAGTGGGTGGCTGTCCGGAATGGTCCCCTTGCCTCCGCTCGATGTCACCACCGGTATGTTGGTCGCCTCCGCCAACCTGACCAGAGCTCCCTCCGCATCCGAGCGCGCCACCCCCCCACCGGCGAAGATCAGCGGCGTCCGGGAGGCGGCGATGACGTGGGCGGCTTCCCGCAGGTCCTCGGGACTCGGCACGATCCGCGAGATACGGGCAGGGCTTCGCAGTTGGACCTCTTCCCGCTCCACCCCGACCTCGGGTGGGAATTCGATCAGGACGGGACGCGGGCGGCCCGTACGCATCTGCCTGAATGCTTCGAACACCGCTTCGGGCACTTCGCGGGGCCTGAGCACCCGCCGCTGCCATTTGGTGACCGACCGCACCGTTCTCGGCTGGTCCATCACCTCATGAACCGCCCCGAGCCCCTTCCCGATCGCGGCGCGAGGGATCTGACCCGCTATCAAAAGCACCGGTGAAGAACGAGCGTACGCGTTGGTCAGACCGGACGCGGCGTTGTAAAGACCCGCCCCCGGGACGACGAGGGCTACCCCCGGCCGTCCCGAGGCGCGAGCGTAACCGTCGGCCATGAAGGTCGTGGCCTGCTCGTGACGGGTCGTGATCATGCGGATGCCCGGCTCGTCGCGCAGAGCAGCGACAATCCCGTAGATCTGTATCCCGGGGATCCCGAACACCACGTCGACGCCCTCGTTCACGAGTGACCTCACGAGCGCTTCACCACCGCTCATTCTCACCATTGACACGCGACCACCTTTCGACATGACCGGGCAAACTACGCCGACGCGCCGATCCAATCGGGCCCCGCTTTGACGACCCGGGCCCGATGCCTCACGCGACGCGTCGACCCCTCGATCCGCAACCGCACTCTCGGAGGTCTAGTCTCGCCGCCTCCCGATCAAGGAGTAGTCCGCGAGTCTCAGCCGGCTCAGGAGACCTTGTAGCAGGCACCCTCGAACACGTAGTCGGCGGCGACCGGATGGGTGTAGTAGGACTCGATCGTCCTGGTCCCGGTGCCGGATGTCCCAGCCGCGAGGCCCGCCGGATCGGGCCGACCGATCCAGATGGTGCGCTGCACGATGTCGTTGGGATCTCCCGCATACCTCTCGGTAGGCGCCACACCATCGAAGTCGAGTTCCTCGATGCTCTTGGCGGCGGCAAGTACACCGGCCTGCGTCATGTCGCCTGCTTCGTAGGCAATCTCCAGCACGCGCAGCATCATGAATCCCTCGAGAAATCCTTCGACGAGGTAGGCACTCCGCGGAGCATCGGGGGCGTACCGATCCATCACCTCCCGCAACCTCGCCATGCCGGGAAGGTCATCCGAGTAGTCGGGAAAGTACGACGCTGCGTAGTAGTCACGCGCCAAGGCATCCTTGAGCGGAGAATCGGGTCCGACCAGAGCGGGATTCCAGTTACCGGGAGGACCCGCCCACAGGGCCTCAGCGCCCAGGGACAGGGCCGCGCCGTAGATCTCCGCCAGCGTGTTGGCCGCCACAGCCGTCCAAACGATGTCGGCGCCGCTCTGGGCGATGGCGCCTCCTACCGGGGAGTTGTCCTGGCCCGGGAGGACCTTCCCTGAACCGTCGTAGACGATCTCCAGCCCGAGGGCCTCTGCTGCCAGCTTCGCACCCGCCGCCGAGTCGAGCCCGTAGTCCCCCGGAAACGTAGCCAGTGCCAGAGTCGGGCTATCGATTCCATCCGCTTTCGCGAGATCCGTCAGGTAACCGATCATATTCATCGCCTCGATGCAGTAGGGCGTGCCGTGGGGTAGCAGGTTGGCGTTCATCGCCGGGTCCGACCATCCGGAGTACCAGGTGAGAGGGATGGCCAGGATCTCGTCCTCGGCGAGACTCTCGAGGATCGCCAAGGTGTGAGGTGAGCCCGTGGAGTGGCCGAACGCCACCACCTCATCCTTGAGTTCCTCGTAGAACTGCACGTGATTGTCGACGGAATAGACCGTGTCCCGGTAAACCAACTCAACCTGCAGCCCATGCACTCCGCCCTTGGCGTTGACGTCCTTCCAGAACGCGTCGATGCCTACCGTGATGAGGCTGATGACCGGTCCATAGAGTCCCGTGAGGTCGGCGAGCATCCCCAACTTGATCACCCCGTCTTCGACGTCCACACCCACGTCGGTGGCGATCACCATCGCCGGCTCTTCCTCCAGCGTTGTGGTTGGTGCTTGGGTGGTGACCGAAGGCGGGGGCGTAGTGGCAACCCCGATCTCCTCGTCCTCCGCCGCTCCCCCGCATGCACCGGCCACCACCATCAAAGCCGCCAGGATTGCCAACCAGTTCAGGCCTCTTCTCATGCTGTCCTCCTGAATATCATCGCCCTAAGTCACTCTGACCTAATAAATGCTTCCCTGGACTCGTAGTTGAGAATACTGATCAATCCAGGCGCGCGCCATGTCTTCCGGTGATGCTCCCTCTGAACCTGACCTATTAGCCGGTTGGCAAGGGATAGGTGGTAGCGGCGCCATGGCCACCCAACGCGGCGGCTGGGAGCCGAGGAGTGGAGGAACACCCTGAGTCCTACCATCCATGGCCCGAACCAGTCCTATTGCATATCAATCAGCGAAGGCGGTAGGCACTTCACGATTCGGGCGGTCTCAACGGAAACGTGGACAAGGCGCCTCAGATGCCGGATCAGGTTGAACGGCTCGTCCGACCAGGCGTGCCAACCGTTCGGATCATCCACGATCTGCGACGCCTTGTCGGTCTTCCAGCGAAGGCTATCGATTGCCCAATCGAGAGGTGTGCGGCCCGAGACGGTGTACTCATGTGCTTCATCGGGGATGCCGACTAGCTTGCACCGGTCATTAACCATGAACACGGTGCGGTCATCGGTCTTGCCGTCTTCGGCCTTACCCCATCGCATCTTCTTGTTCCTAGTGATCCGGTAGGAATCAGGATCGGAGTTGCCCTCGTCGGGTCGTCCGTCCACGAGGCACTCCACGGTCCACTCGGGTACGGTCTCGTAGCCGACGTGAAGGTCCATGAGTCGGCGGCCCGCCACGCAGAACGCTTCGAAGTCCGGGGCGAAGGGAACCCGCGGAAGGTTCCGCTGCAGGTCGTGCCGATACCTCTCCCGCCAGTCGGGAGCGTGCATCACACCGTACAGGTACTCCCAGATGTCATCCTTGGTGATGGCTTCTTTGTTGTACTGCAACCGGAATTGCTCGAGGCACCAGTCGGTGATGTTGTCGTCGCTCGAGGGTAGGTCGACGAGCGGTAGCTGGTTGGGCTGGCTCATTGCCAGGGTTCCTTCACTTCGCTGATCGCGGATCGGCCAAGAAGATTACACTCCCGAGTCTGACGACGGACCCCTGAGGTAACCACTTGAGCACAGCACTAGACGAACTGTTCACGACGCTGCGATCTGAATCGGCCACCGAAGCGCAGAAGGGGAAGCGGTTCGAGAGGCTGATGAGAGTCGCTTTCGAGCGACATCCTGGCGAGTACGGCCCGGCTCGATTCAAGAGGGTGTGGATGTGGGGCGATTGGCCGGAGCGAGCGGATCGCGGATTCCTAGGCCAGGATACCGGGATTGATCTGGTAGCTGAACAGACGGAGGCGCATGGTGGAGGGCTGTGCGCGATCCAGTGCAAGTTCTATGCCGAAAAAAGCAAGATACCTACCTCGGAGATCAACTCATTCCTTGCTAATTCGGGTACCGATGACTTCCGGTCTCGGATTCTGGTCGTCACCGGTGACATGACCGGACCAGCGTGGACGAAGATCAAGAAGGCGAAACCACGGTGCGAGGTGATCAGCGCCCCAGACCTGAAGAACTGGCCCGTCCGATGGATGGAGTTCGTTAACGATCCTGACTCCCTCAGCTTCGATCCCGTCCGCTACGAACCCTTCTCGTTCCAGACCGACGCCATTGAAAGGGTTGTAGCGGGGTTCAAGGGTAGGGATCGAGGCAAGCTGATTCTCCCGTGCGGAACCGGCAAATCCGTCGTGAGTCTTTGGATCGCCGAGCGCCTCGTCGGTTCAGGCGGCAGGGTCCTGTACCTCGTACCTTCCATCGCCCTTATGGGCCAGACAATGCGGGAGTGGGCGCGTCAGCGTAGCCCCGACCTACAGCACCGGTACATCGGCATTTGCTCCGACACCAAAGCCGGACACGCTACCGAGGATGTGGACCTCTCGGAGTTGGCCATGCCGGTAACTACAGACCCTGGCCGGATACGTCACCAACTGGCGCATTCCTCAGACCACGACATGACGGTCGTATTCTGCACCTACCAGTCACTTCCCTTGGTCAGTCAAGCGCAGTCGACCGCAGATGCGGCTGACTTCGACTTGGTGATCTGCGACGAGGCCCATCGCACGACCGGTGTACACCACCAGGGCGGCGCGTCGGACAGCGGATTCAGGCTGGTCCACCACAAGGATAGGATCGTCGCGCGCCGTCGCCTGTTCATGACCGCCACGCCACGTATTTATACACGTCGGGCGAAGAAGAAGGTGGCCGAAGTGGGAGAGGACTACGGAGTATATTCGATGAACGACGAGTCGGTGTACGGGCCCGAGTTTTATCGGATGGATTTCGCCGACGCAATAGAAGCGGGGCACCTAACCGACTACAAGGTCGTCGTCATTGCCGTCGACGAAATACTGGCGGGGGAACTCCACAGCCAGATACAGGTTACGAAGGGTCCACGACTGAAGGTCGACGATGTGGTGCGGCTGGCGGGCTGTTGGGACGCCCTCGCCGACCCGACCACCCGGACAGCCTCAGGCCGCGTCACAGGTACCACCAACCCGAGTCATTCGGCCAGTCGGGCCATCGCGTTCACCAACACGATCGCGACATCGAAGCGGGTCTCTCATTGGTGGAATCCCGTCGTCAGCACCGCAGGTGTTTACTCGCTACACGACGATGATTCCTCTCCCGACCTACTCGACTGCTCGGTCGAGCACATGGACGGCAAGATGAACGCCTACCAGAGGGCCAAGCTGATCGACTGGCTCCAAGAAGGCGGCGCCCGCGGCCAGTGCCGTGTTGTGACGAACGCCAAGGTCCTCACCGAAGGCGTGGACGTGCCCGCCCTCGACGCGATCCTCTTCATCGAACCCAAGAGGTCCCAGGTCGATATAGTGCAGGCTCTCGGGCGGGTCATGCGGCGCTCCGAAGGCAAGGAGAACGGCTACGTCGTGATCCCCGTCGTCGTGCCCGACGGCGCAGGCCTTAGCGATGACGCGTTTCTCAACAGCTCCGGGTTCAAGCAGGTGTGGAGCGTTCTGAAGGCGCTTCGTTCCCACGACGGCCGAGCCGATGTGTGGATCAACACGGCGGACTTGGGCGCCGCTACACCACTGGACATCATCGTCGTCGGTGACATCTGCCAGATGTGCGGCGAGAGGGGTTGCTCCCAGGACGAGGGATGTCCCGCTCTCACCGGAGACTCCATCCAGGGAAAGCTGCCCTTCCCCTGGCAGAACGCGGTCGCGTCCAAACTGGTGGAGAAGTGCGGGGACCGCCAGTACTGGGACCGCTGGGCCGAACGGGTAAGCGAAATCTCAGACCGCATCGAGTTGCTGATCCGGGTGGGCATCGGCAACGACCCCGATCTCAAGAAGGCCTTCGAGCGGTTCCTCGTGGACATGCGCCGCACGGTGGGTGGACATGTCACAACCGGTGCTCTCACCACGATGGTCGCTCACCATGTCGTGACCTTGCCGGTGTTCGACAGCCTCTTCTCGGAGAGCGGCTTCGCCGACCGGAACCCTGTGTCCAAGGCCCTAAACGAGTTGCTGGGCGAGTTCAAGACCGCCGGATATCGCCTACCGGACGAAACCGCCGAGTTGGACCGATTCTACCAGAGTGTGGCTCGCCGAGTCGACGCGGCCGCCAACTCCGACGCGCGCCTCACCGTGATGCTCGACCTCTACCAGTCGTTCTTCCGCAAGGCCATGCCCCTAGAAGTCAAGCGACTAGGCATCACCTACACGCCCGTCGAGTTGGTCGACTTCATACTCAGGTCGGTCGACGCAGTGTGCCGACAGGAATTTGGCCGGGGCCTGACCGCTCCCGACGTCCACATCCTGGACCCGTTCACCGGAACGGGTACCTTCATAAACCGGCTGCTCACCCAGAAGGACCGCAAGGGCGAGTATCTAGTACGGGATGAGGACCTAGAGCGCAAGTTCAGGGGTACCGGTACAGGCGGAGGCGCGCCCGAGATCCATGCTAACGAGGTCGTGCTGCTCGCCTACTACCTCGCCTCGGTCAAGATCGAGGAGGGTTACAACGAACGGCGCGGCATCCACCAGCCATTCGAGGGCATCGTGCTCACAGACACGTTCGAGATGAATTCCGACGACCGGCGGCTACCGGGAACAACCTCCCTGAGGAGCAACAGCGCGCGCACGCGGCGTCAGAACTCCCTGCCCATCTGGGTTATCGTTGCCAATCCCCCGTGGTCGGCAGGCCAGAAAGACGCCGGGGACGACAATCCGAACGTTGCCCATCCTGACATCGAAGCCCGAGTAAAAGACACCTACGGTCAACGATACCGAGAGGTAACCGGGCGTAAGCCGGGGGGTAGCGCATACGGAAACCTGTACATCGAGGCTTTCCGGTGGGCTTCCGACCGCCTAAGTACCTCAAAACGCACAGACGATCCAGAACCTGGTGTGCTGGCGTTTTGTACACCCAACTCCCTTGCCACAGGCACCTCACTCGCGGGCATGCGGGCCACACTCCGCGATGAATTCACTTCGATCTACGTCGTGAATCTCAGAGGTGATGCCTACACAAGCAAAGAACAGCGTCAAATGGAAGGCGACAACGTATTCGGACAGGGCACCCGGAACGGCGTGCAGATCACCGTTCTTGTTCACAATCCGGAGAAGGACCAGACCGACCCCGGAGTGCTGCACTATGCCGAGGTTCCCGAGTTCTCATCGCTGGAGCAGAAGTTCGCATGGCTGGCCCAACTCGGCGACGTGACCAGCGATCTGTTCGAGACCGTCCGCGTCAACGACCGGCACCATTGGGTGAATCTGACGGACGGCACGTTCGAGCAGTTATTGCCGGTGTGCTCCACCAAGGCCAGGAAAGATGTGGCGGTCCGAGCCCATGCATCCGGTGTAAAGACCAACTGCGATGTGTACGTTTACTCCTTCTCCCGTGACACGTTGATTGAGAAGATGAACCTCTTCATTGACGAGTATGAATACACGCGCACCAAAGTCAACCTTGGCCAGTGGACTGTTGAGCAGGCCACCCTTCATACCAACCTCGAAGCCATCAAATGGACGGACGCACTGAAGCAAGCTCTCAAACGTGACGAGGAGATCGTGTTCGACGAGTCGCGTATTCGCGAGGTTCTCTATCGCCCGTTCACCAAGATCTGGCTCTACGAAGACAGCCGCATCCTCTCCAGGGTCAAGACGATTTCCTCAATGTTCCCGCGCGACGCCGAGAGAGAGAGAGAGAGAGAGAGAGAGAGAGAGAGAGAGAGTCCTCGTCTCCACCCCGTCCAACTCCTCGATCTTCAGCCTCCTCGCAGCCAGCCGGATTGGGGATCTCAAATCCGCCGGGATGGCGGCAGCGTGCCGGTATATCCCCAGACGACGGCGATCCTCATCTCGGGAACCTCGAACATGACTTTTTAGGCGCTAGTGACCGGCACGCTGCCCGACCTGGCATCGGTCAGGGGATCCCGGCAGACGAGGGCGTTACCGGTTCGCCGTCCTCGATGACGATACCCCCCCCCAGATGGTCATCACCTCGACGAACAACCGAGCCATCTTCGGAACCCTCATCACCAATCACCTCACCGACCTCTGCGCAGTCGGAACGAACCAGCCCGCGCGGATCATCCCGAGGCGATCTTGATCATGAAGGATCAGCAGCTTCCCTTCGCCACCTTGACCACACAGATACTTCACGATCTGCATGGGACGGGCCGCCCGACGCGCGCCATACCACGGCAGGAAACACGGACAAGCATCGAAAGGCGATCGCCCTAGCAGGACCGTCGAACATGGCGTTGTTCGGGGTGTTGGCAACCGGCTTGATCCCCGATCTCCACATGATGGGTCCGGGCCAGCAGACGAGGGCCTTTCCGAGCAGATCCTTGTGAGCATCCGACCCAGCCGGATGCACTCGGCCATAACCCCGTCGCTAGCGTACGTCGGAGCCGGACTGCCCCAGGTAGGCCCGGATCACCTCGGGATCCTTCTGTATGTCTGCGGGGAGGCCCTCGGCGATCTTGCGACCGAAGTCGAGCACCATCACCCGGTCGGCTATGTCCATAACCAGACCCATATCGTGTTCGACGAGGATCATCGTTATCCCCAACTCGTCCTGGATGTCGAGGATGAAACGGGCCATGTCCTCCGTCTCCTCGAGGTTCATACCAGCAACCGGTTCGTCCAGCAGCAGGAGTTCGGGTTCCATCGCCAGCGCTCGGCCCAACTCCACCCGTTTCTGGATGCCGTAAGGGAGGAGCCTCACGGGATACTTGCGCCATCGCTCGATCTCCAGGAAGTCGATGATCTCCTCCACTCTGAACCGGTTTTCCATCTCTTCACGCCTGGCTCGGCCCCACCAGAGAGCTCCGGCCACCCAGCCATGGCTCATCCGTACATGGCGACCCGTGAGGATGTTGTCCAGAACTGTCATGTGGGCGAAGAGCTCAATGTTCTGGAAGGTACGGGCGATACCCCTCTCCGCGGTCTGGTTGGGTTTCAAGCCCATCAAGGAAAAACCCTTCCAGGTGATCGTTCCCTCCTGGGCCCGGTAGACCTGGTTGATACAGTTGAACGTCGATGTCTTGCCGGCCCCGTTGGGTCCGATAATGGCGAACAACTCACCCTTGCCAACATCGAACGACACCCCGTCCAGTGCCACGAGGCCTTTGAAGGACAGCCGGACATCCCGCACCGCCAGCAGGGGACCGCCGGCGTCGCGACCGCTCACGACAACCACCGCTTGCGTCGCTTGTAGTGCTTGACGTCCCGGAAGGACTTGCGCTCACCAGCCCGCAGGCCAAGGTAGAACTCCTGGACGTCCTCATCCCGGAGCAGGGTGCCGGGATCGTCGTCCATGACTATCGTGCCGGTCTCCATGACGTATCCGTGATGGGCTACGGAGAGAGCCATGTGCGCGTTCTGCTCGATGAGCAGGACCGCAGTCCCCTGCTGATTGATCGCGACGATGATCTCGGCCATCTGCTCAACCAACCGGGGCGCGAGACCGAGCGAGGGTTCGTCGAGGATCATCAGCCTCGGTGACTGCATCAGGGCTCGACCGATCGCCAGCATCTGCTGCTCGCCTCCCGACAGATAACCGGCAACCTGGTGCCGTCGCCCGGCAAGGACAGGGAACAGGCCCATGACCCGGTCGAAAGCAGCCCGAGCCGCCGCCCGATCACGGACCGTGTAGGCCCCGGCCACAAGGTTCTCCGCCACCGTCATCTCGACGAAAATGCGACGCCCCTCCATTACCTGGCTGATGCCCATCCGTACCCGCGCCGACGGCAGCGTCCGGGTGATATCCCGACCCTCGAAGGTGATGGACCCCTTGGTGATCTCGCCCTCGTGAACATCGAGCAAGCCGGTGATCGCTCGGGCGGTCGTGGTCTTGCCTGCTCCGTTCGCCCCGAGCAGGGCAACTATCCGAGCATCGGGAGCCTCCAGGGAGACACCCCTGAGCACCCTGACAACGTCGTTGTAGACGACCTCCAGATTCGACACCTCAAGCACTGCTCACCCGGCCAACCCTCCGATGATCCAAGCACCGATGTCTACGGGGCGACGTAGCGGGGGAAAGGGCACCGTTCATGCGAGCTTGTAGCACGCCTCTTCGAAAACGAACGCCGCGGCGACCGGGTGGGTGTAGGCGGGATCGGTAAGCCGGGTTCCGGTCCCCGTAGTACCCGCCGCAAGACCTTCCGGATCCGGGCGGCTGATCCACACCTTCCGCTGCAGGCGGTCGTTGGCAGAACCAACGTAGCTTTCGTTGGGGGCGATCCCTCCAAAGTCCAGTTCCTCGATGCTCTTCGCGGCCGCCACAACACCGGCCTGCGTCATGTCCCCGCTCGAGTAGGCGCGCTTGAGCGCCTCGAACAGGATCATGCCCTCGATGAAACCTTCGATGAGGTAGTCGTTCCGAGGAGTGTCAGGCGCGTACTGATCGACGAGAGCCCGGACCGCTGCCATGCCAGGTGTGTCGTCGGTCAACGGCGGGAAATACGAACTCACGTAGTAGTCCCGGTCGATCGCATCCTTGATTGGGGAGTCCGGAGCAACGAGAGCCGGGCTCCAAGTGGGAGCCGCTCCCGACCACAGCGCCTCGAAACCCTGTGCAACCGCCGAGCCGTAGATCTCGGCGAAGGCTCCGGCATTGGCAGTCACCCAGACGATGTCGGCACCGCTCTGGGCGATGGCGTTGCCGATCGGAGCATTGTCCTGGCCGGGGATCACCTTCCCGGAGGCGTCGTGAACGACCTCCATACCGAGAGCCTCCGCCGCGAGCAGGGCACCGGCCGCGGAATCCAACCCGTAGTCGCCGGGGAAGCCGGCGATGGCCAGCGTCGGGTTCGCTATACCGGTCGACTTGGCTAGATCCGACAGGTATCCGATCAGGTTCATGGCCTCGATGCAATAGGGCGTACCGTGAGACATGAGGTTTGCGTTCAGAGCGGGGTCCGACCAACCCGAGTACCAGGTGAAGGGAACCGCGAGGATCCCGTCCGCCTCCAAGTCCTCCCGGATGGCCACGGTGTGGGGCGATCCGGTGGAGTGACCGAATGCCACCACCTGGTCCTTCAACTCCTCGTAGAACTGGACGTGATTGTCCACCGAGTACACCGTGTCCCGGTAGATCAGTTCAACCTGCAGGCCATGGACCCCACCCTTGGCGTTGACATCAGCCCAATACACACCGGCGCCCGCCGCTATGAGGCTCGCCAACGGTCCGAACGCACCTGTGAGGTCGGCAAGCATCCCCACCCTGATGACGCCGGCTTCGAGATCCACACCGGCATCGGTGGCGATCGTCGTGCGGGCAGGCTGTGCGTCATCCCCCTCATCAACGCCGGCGCCATCGTCGGAAACCACCGTGGTCACCGCAGCGGCCGTAGTGGACGGTGCGGCAGTCGCAGGCTCCTCGGTCCCCCCGCATGAGGCAGCCGTAACAGCCAGCACGACCATCAGTGTGAGGCATCCGTATCTGGTTCTCATGCGCATAGTCCTGTGCTCGATCCTTGTTCGTTGCGTAACGACTTCGTCCTGTTTGTGTTTCTCTACTTCAGTACGTGAACGGCCATGCCTTCCAGTAGTTCCGTATCCGTACCCAGATACCGTACAGGCCCAGTGGCTCGAAGATCATGAAGAGGATGATCAGCAGACCGAATAGAACCTGGTTGAGCTGGAATACCGAGAGGCCGGGACCAACACCGGGGAGCGTATGGACGATCCCGGAGTCATCAGCGGACACCGCTACCACCACGTCGGCAATCGCGGCGAGGGTTCCATCGCCGGTCTCGATGAGGCGCTTCAAGGCTTCTGTCGAGTCCTGGACCAGACGGGGAAGAAGCACGACAAACGCCGATCCCATCAGCGTTCCGGACACGGTACCCGCCCCACCGATGAGGATGATGGCGAGGAACTCCACTGAGAGGAAGAGGTCCCAGGTCTCGGGGATCTGGCGACCGACGAACGAGGCGAACAAGGCACCTGCGACGCCCGCAAAGCCGGAGGATATCCCGAAGGCCATCAACTTGTAGCGGAACTCGTTGACCCCCATCACCTCGGCCGCGATGTCACGGTCGCGTATTGCCTGGAAGGCTCGACCGGTGCGGGTTCGCTGCAGGTTCTTGGCCAAGAGCGTGGCCAGCAACAGGAACGCCACCAGCATGAGGTAGACCTTGGCCTCCTCGCTGATCTCGAAACCCAGCCACACCGCGTCAGCCGTGAAGTCCACGAGCGGTTCCTCTTCTTTCCACCACCTCCACTGGAAGTCCGGAAAGCTGCGTCCGGAGAAGGAGCCTCCTGAAATGAAGGTCAGGTTGCGCCACACCCATTCACCGATGAACACCAGGGCGAGGGTGGCGAATGCCAGGTAAAGACCTCTCACCCGGACCGCGGCGGGACCTACGAGGAGACCGATCAGGGCGGGGACGATTCCGGCCATCGGCAGCCATATCCACATTGGCAATCCCAACCCCCACAGGTCGCCGGGAGTTCCCCCGAACACTGCGGCGACGTAGGCACCGAGACCCATGAAGAAAGCATGGCCCAGGGACACCTGGCCGGCCACGCCGGTGAGCAGGTTTATTCCTAGGGCTCCGATCCCGAAGATGGCAACGTGGGACAGGAGCTTCATCCAGTCGTTGTCGCCCAGGAAGTCGGGATACAGGGGGACGCTGTGGGCGAACGGGGCCAGTGCGACGAGGGCCAGGAAGATACCCAGAGCGGTCTTCTTGGTGGCCGTCGGCATGAGGGACTGATCGGCCCCGTAGGAAGTGTGCAGGAGGGGTCGGCCCCTCATACCCGCCTGACCTCCCCGGTACCGAAGAGCCCGTAGGGGCGGACGAACAGAACGCACATCATCAGCAGGTAGGGCACGATGCCACTGAAGCCGGTGCCGAACAGGGGCTGGTTCAGGTAGCTTCCTGCTGCTGCCTCAGCCAGCCCGACGATCATCCCCCCTAATACCGCTCCCCCGACGGAGTCGAGACCCCCGAGTATGATGGCCGGGAATGCTCGCATCGCCAGAAGGGCTGTGTCGGGGAAGACCCCGACACGACGTGGATAGACCGAGCCGAAGATACCGCCAACCGTCGCAAGAACGGCCCCGATCGCCCACGCAATCGCAAAGATCCTTCCCACGTTGATCCCCTGGGCACGCGCCGCCTCCTGATCGAATGCCGTGGCACGCATCGCAACGCCGGTGCGTGTCCGGAAGAAGAGACCCACCAGGGCCATCAGAGCCACCGCTGCCACGAACTGGGCAATCTCCGTCTCGGGAATTATCAACGAGCCCAGGTCGACTCTGGAGTCTCCCCAGGGATCAGCCATCGACCGGGGATCGGGTCCGATGAGATCCGTCACGACCGTCAGCAGGATGATATGCATGCCGAGGGTGACTATCGCCAGCGAGAACAACTCCTCGCCCACCATTGGCCGCACGAAGAGCCTCTCGAGAAGCATGCCGACCAGAGCCGACATGACGAGGGCGACCAGCACCGAAATGAGCCAGCCCGACAACGGGGACACCTGCAGGTAGCGACCCGGGAAGTTCAGATCGACCGCCACAACCGCTGTGAAGTACGCCCCGAGGGTTGCCATGGCGCCATGAGCGAAGTTGACGACCTGCGTCGCCTTGAAGATGATCACGAACCCCATCGCCAGCAACGCGTAGATGGCGCCGAGCGAAAGCCCGTTCACCACCGTACCCCAGAACTGGTGCGACCCGGTCTGGGCCAATACCCCGAGCGAAAGAGCCGCGCCCGTCATCGGCAAGCTTTCCGGAACGCATATCTCTCAGGACTCGGTACGGCGGGGTATTCGAGAACGAGGCAGGGAGAGTGCACAGGCTGACGAACTCCTCGCTGCAGGAGTTGAGCCTTCGTCATCGAGCATGGGCGTTCAGCGTCTTGCGGCACACTCCTGGGAGGGTGCCGAGCAATCCACCAGCGGCATGTCAACCGCAGGCATGATCCCTGGTCGGCGGGCGGCAGGCCCCGGCAATCGTCATTGGTCAACACCCTCCTAGTACATGTCATCGATCAGCTCTCCGAACACCTTCTCCATCGCCGCCCTCTTCAGCTTCTGGGTGGCGGTCAACTCACCATCCTCGTGGTCGAGTTCCTTCGGGATCAAGCGGAACTTCCTGATGTTCTCGACCCGGGCGAACCTGCCGTTCGTGCGGTCCACCACACCCTGTATCAGCTTGACGATCTCGGGCTTCTCTCCCAGGTCCCGGTAGGTCGTGTATGGGATGCCCTGTCGTGTCGCCCAATCCCCCACCGTGTCGAACTCGATACCGACCAGAGCGGTGAGGTATTTTCTGCGGTCGCCCATCACCATCGCCTCTTTGACGAAGGGAGAGGTCTTGAGGCTGTTCTCGATCTGTGACGGGGAGATGTTCTTGCCGCCCGACGTGATGATTATGTCCTTGATCCGGTCCACGATCCGGACGTGAGTACCGTCGATCCACTCGCCGACGTCCCCGGTGCGGAGCCATCCGTCGGCCGTGAAGGCCTCCTCGGTCTTGGCCGGGTTGTTCCAGTATCCCTTGAACACTCCTGGGTGGCGGGTCTGGATCTCACCCGTCGCCGGATCGATCCGGAGGCCGGTACCCGGATAGGGCTCACCCACGGTGCCCAGCTTCATTCGCCCCGGAAAGTTGTTGGTAGCCACCGCGGCGTTCTCAGTCATGCCGTACAACTCGAACATGTTGACTCCCAAACCGTGGAAGAACTCGATTACCTCAGGGGCGATGGGGGCCGCCGCAGTGCAAGCCCAGCGGCACCGGCGCAACCCGGTCCTCTCCCGGATGGCCCGGAACACCAGCGGATACCCGATGGCGGAAAGGAGGTAGCTGGTCGGAGTGTGACCCCCGCCGTTCCCAATCCGCTTACGTCCGATCACTCCGGCGAGGGCAAGTCCGAGCGACATGCACAGGCGCTTCAACCTGGTGGCGTCGCTGGTCTTTATCAGAATCGACGCGTAGAGCTTTTCCCATATGCGAGGAACGGAGAAGAACAGGGTGGGTTGCACCTCCCGAAGGTTCTCGGGAACGGTCTCTATCGACTCGGCGAAATTGAGCACGGCGCCAACCGCAGCCGATGTCCAGGTGGAGAAGATCCTCTCCGCCACGTGGCAGAGCGGAAGGTAGGTGAGGATCTGGTCGGCAGGTCCCGGGGGTACCCCATCCGGCATTCGCTCCCCGCCCTTGATGAGCACCCCGATGCAGTACGCCATGTTGGCGTTGTCCAGCATCGCCCCCTTCGGAGGTCCGGTCGTACCGGATGTGTAAACCAGGGTGATCACGTCTTCGGCCCGTGCTTCCTGCATCCGAGCCTCGACCGCGCCGCGGTTATCGGCCCGGTGCCTGCGCCCTGCCTCGAGGAACTCCTCCCAGAAGACGAACCTGGAGTCGTCCCGGTAGGCACGGAAGCCCCGAGGCTCCAGATGTATCACCTTTTCCAGGCCGGGGAGGGTGTCGAGAACCTCCACCAGTTTGTCCGCCTGCTCCTGATCCTCCGCTAGGTGGATACGCGCCCCCGAGTCCGAGAGAAGGTACTGCACCTCAGCTGCAGGATTGGTCGGATACAGACCCACTGTTATCCCCCGCACCGCCATGGTTGCCATGTCCAGGATCAACCATTCCGGGCGATCCTCCGAATGTATGGACACCCTGTCGCCGGCTTCGACACCGAGGGCCAGCAATCCGTGCGCAGCCAGCAGGATCTCTTCCCAGTAGCGTCCCCAGGTGATCTCCCGCCATATCCCGTACCGCTTCTCACGCATCGCCACCGAGTCGGCATTCGCGCGCGCTCGCTCCCTGACGAGCACCGGGAGTGTCTGGAACCCAGACACCATGGCCGGAGATTGTTCTGAATAGGCTACGGCGGTCAGCGCTTGCCCCTCTCGAATGACCCTCTCGAATGACGTCCCGGGGACGATCCGAGGCTACCAAACGGAGCACCGGAGACCCGCCTTCTTCACCGACCCGCAGGGTGCATCGAGGGGCAGGACGCAGCCAGAGGCGTCGATGGCGGTCCAGAGCACGGCGCCCGCAACGCAGACCGACCACGCACAAACTAGGACACGTTCACGCGCGCGCAGTCGTACCGGTACCCCGGCTCCCCGTGGTTGGTCTGTGGGGCGGCGCTGGGGTATGGCGCCGCAAGCGGCGTCTATGGCAAGGACTGGCCGACGAAGGCGTACCCGCAGGGTACGTTGAGGAGGCAGGACGCAGCCAGAGGCGTCGATGGCGGTCCAGAGCACGGCGCCCGCAACGCAGACCGACCACGCACTAACTAGTTTGGGCCGGACGAGCAAGTAGGGTGTACAAACGGCCCGAGTCAACGACCACATCCGCTACGAACCGGACGATAGATGCCCACCCCTCGTTTCGTTCAGTGTCGCCCTGCAGTCGGTCATCCTCGTGCTGGCGCCCACCGTCGTGATCGTCGCCGTCACGGTTCGCTCCGCTCGACAGGGAGATTCATACCTTGAGTGGGCGGTCTTCGCCGCTCTGGTGATCGGTGGTCTGGCCACCGCCATGCAGTCCGGACGCGTCGGTCGGCTGGGCGCCGGGCATCTACTCATCACCTGTGCCACTCCGTCATATATAGCCATCTCGTTGATAGCCCTGGAGGCCGGCGGTCCTGCCATGCTCGCAACCCTCACCGTCGTCGCGGCCGTCTGCCAGTTCGCCCTTGCCGGATGGCTACCCACCTTGCGCCGGATTGTCACACCGGTCGTCTCGGGAACAGTCCTGATGCTCATCGTGGTCTCGGTTCTCCCACTGGCGTTCGACCGGTTCCAGGAGGTGCCCGAAGGGGCCTCGCCGGTTGCCGGACCCCTGGTAGCCACCGTAACGCTGGTAGTGACCGCGGCCATGGTGCTTCTCGCCCGGGGCACATGGAGGATCTGGACCTCGCTCATCGGGATCGCGGCAGGTTGTGCGATCTCTGTTCCGTTCGGGCTATACGACATGCAGCGCGTCATCGACGCATCCTGGTTAGGTCTCCCAGACACCCGACTTCCGGGACTCGCGCCGGCACCGGGTACCGAATTCTGGGCGCTCCTCCCGGCCTTCGTGATCCTGAGCGTCGTCCTCGGCATCAAGATCGTCGGCGACGGCGTCGTCATCCAGCAGGTGTCGAGTAAGCGACCGGGAACGACCGACTATCGGGTGATACAGGGCGTCCTCAACACCAACGCAGCAGGTGTGCTGCTGTCGGGAGTTGCCGGTACGCCGCCCACCACGGTCTACTCGGCATCCAGCGCCGCGATCATCAACCTCACGGGGGTCGCGGCCCGAAGCGTCGGCTATGGAGTCGGGATCATCCTCGTGGCCCTTGCGTTTCTACCGAAAGTCACCGCGGTTCTGATAGCGGTTCCGAATCCGGTCATGGGGGCCTACCTGCTGTTCCTGATGGGACTGCTGTTCGTGGAAGGTATGAGGACGGTCGTGCAGGATGGCCTCGACCAACGAAAGACTCTCGTTGTGGCCTTCGCCTTCTCGATCGGTGTGGGAGTGGAGTACCACGGCTTCTTCGGGCAGATGTCCACGGGAGCGTGGGCCACGTCGCTCGATACGGGCATGACGGTGGGAGCACTCGTAGCAGTCCTGATGACGTTGTCGATGGAGTTGCTCGGACGGCGACCGGTGAGGATGAGAGGGCCGCTCGGTACAGAGTCGCTGCCCGGTATCTACCGGATGCTCCGCGACCTGTCCGCCCGGCACGGCTGGGACGCTAAGGCAACGGAGCGGTTGTGCTCAGCGGGTGAAGAGACCCTCCTCTGCCTGCTACAGCCCGGCAACCAGTACGAATCGGCCGCCGCACCGCGGCTGACCGTCAAGGCGCGCGGTGCTGCTTCCTCTGTGGACATGGAGTTCCTAGCCGTCTTCGTGGATGAGAACATCGAGGACCACCTGGACTATCTCGACGAGCAGAGCGAGGTCTTCGACGACCGCGAGATGTCGTTCCGCCTACTGCGGCACTACGCCTCCTCGGTCCGCCACCAGAAGTTCTACGGGATGGATGTCATCACGGTTCGCGTCGACAAGCTCTAGCCCTGATTAGTCATGCTTCCAGACACACCCACGGCAACATGCCACCTCAACCACATGATCGCGACTAGGCGAGACTGTGGAGGCGCCCGTAGTGCCTGGTCAGAATCCAATGTCCCACACTCCTGTTCACCCGGTACAAGCCCCGCACGAAGAACCGAGACCTCGAGGGTGCTGAACAATGACGATTGCTCGGGCCTGCCGCCCGCCAGCCCAGGCATTTCTCCGGCGGTTGGCAGGCCGCTGGTGGATTGCTCAGCACCCTCCTAGGTCAGACAGGTCGGCGAGGGCCCGGTAACCGCGAACCGGGCTCGGGCCGCGAGACCTGGTCAATCCGAGTCATGTCCTGCTCCGGCCGGGTTCCCACCCGGTCATGGCGGTCGCTCGACGGGAGCGTTCCCAGCGGTGCTCGGATGGTTGACTTGGATATGCCGGACGGCTACCGTCAACCCGTCTCATTGCCAAACCAACCAGAAAGGTCGATGATCAATGGCATCCACCGCAGAACGACTCGTAAGGCTGGTCAACGACAACATAGAGGTGGACGGTCAAGCCTTGGACATTCCAGATGACCTGAACATCAGCCTTACCGAAGCCGGCGTATCCTCGCTGGATATAGTTGCACTGGCCAAGCTCGTGTCTCAGGAGTTCAGCGTTGACTTCACCGTTGAGGAATGCACCTCCCTCAAGACACTGGATGAAGTTGTAGGCTTCCTGGACGGCAAGGCAGATTAGGCTACAGTTCGTAACCCTCTCTCCCGTCGGGAGGTTTAGGTGGTAATGACCGAGCCGATGAAGTCTCGGACTATCGCTGCACATTCTTCCGGCTGCTCGAGTGGAAGAAAGTGGGTAGCGTCCGGCAGGAAGTCGTAATCAACGCTCAGCATGTCACTGAGATCAAGCGTCGGTAAGTACGAGTACGGTACTAGTGGATCGGCACCTATAACCTTTGTGGGGCTGGCAAGTTCGGTGAAGTCGACTAGCACCGAATACGAACCGGCATAGTCTATGATCTGCGCCTCGTAGTCGCGTGGGCATCTAAGTGTATAGGTTCCTTCGGAACCTTCACTACGGAGGATGGTTCTCGCCATCAGATCAAGTACTTCGGGTCTTACGTGACGGAATAGCGGAAAATAGCTCATAAGCTCCACGAACTCATCGTGACCGCGGAATCGATCCGTACGACGACGTGCGATCGCCGCGGTTCGTGTAGCAGCGATGTCGAAGTCCTCGTAGCTCCTGCCAGGTCGACACAAGGGTGGATCGAGTAATACCCGCGCCGCAAAGTCGCCGCCTCTAACGGGAGATAGAAGACTTATCAGGCCTGACATAGAATGGAAGATCCCGATTCTGGGCTTCTTTCCGTAGTGTTCATCGATCGTACTCATGACTAGATCATGGTCTTTGACGAAGGTAGGAATGTTGTGATTCTCTATCGGTCCTGTTTCGTTCCATCCGTGGTTTCTCAGATCATATACGATGATGTCAAAGTCATCCGCTAGCAGCGACCAGAACGGCAAATAGAGATCTACGGCAAGCCCATTACCGTGACTAAGAACTAAACGGTGACCTGAGGGCTGTCCGTGGCGGCGTAAAGTGATGTATGTGTCGTCGTCCACACGAATATCAAAGACCGAGTTGGGCTCTGGAACTTCCCACACGGTTGACCTCTTACTCAATCTGGTCCCCACAGGTGTGAAGCAGGAGTACGCCTGATGTCGCCGCTCGAGTGTGCTGTCACAATCCGAACCGTTCGCCGGTTATCCACCACATGAGGATTCGGAGTGTCCGGAAAGCTGAGCTGCTGTGAATCAATTCGGTATCTCATACGCGAGAGCTGCTGCAAAGTCCTTTTCCCCATATCCTCCAGGTTCAGGGAAATACCCGGTAAGGACCGAGATTGGTAGATAGCGGTCCTCGAACCCTGGCGCATCGATGCTGGAACCGTGATCGACGACACGTCAAGGCTATGGCCGGCTCCGATGGCCTTGATGATTGCCTCCTTGATCGTCCACAGACGATAGAACGAATACAGCCTGAGATCCTCGGACAGAACTTCGATCTCCGACCGCTCCTCCCGGCTCAGCACAGCCTCGATCACCGTGTCCAGATACGGACGATCGGAGCGTTCCTCTATGTCTACGCCGACTCGGCCGGCGGGCGCGATCGCTATCAATCCGTGCCGGCCGCTGTGGCTGACATTGAAGCTGATAGGGGCAGGCCTACCGCGCACCAACACGAAAGGCTTCCCTCGATCCCCCTCGCCGAATGCGATCTCATCGCCCCTGCAACCGAGTTGCGCTGCGAGGATCGCGCGAAGCGCAGACCGGCACAATCCGAATCGCCTCCTCGGCCCCGGATACGGGTAGCCCATCCAACGCGATCTCTCCGCTTCGTCCAACCATGCCACCGCCTCGCGCTCCGTGCTTTCGTCCGCGGCGATCTCGACATGCATGACGACGGCTTCCCCGTATCGCCGATAAGGCGCCCACCACGGATCGGCGACCACGGAAGGCATGGTGGCCGGGGCATCACGGATCTGGGTAACCTCTCAATGTGTGGGCAAAGGTTAGACCGCCCGGAACGTCTATTGAGGCAGTTAGCAATAAACGAATGTCAGCCTGCTTCGTAGCGAGGGAGTGATCAGCGCGTGACACAGCCGAACGGCGACAGGTCATCCCCGGAGTACGGAACGGGATCATCGACAGTGTCAGAGCAGCCCATCGCGATCGTTGGTATGGCTTGCAGGTTCCCCGGAGCCGGTGGTGTCTCGGCCTTCTGGCAACGACTGGAGAACGGCGACAGTTCGGTGATCGAGGGAGTCCCGGGTTCCGGTCGCGGACGAGTTGGCGACCTGTTCCGTGACGGCACGGTCCAGAGTGAGGCCTGCCGTTTCGGGGCTTACCTCGACGACCTGACCCGGTTCGACGCCGCCTTCTTCCGTATCTCGCCCGTCGAGGCCCAACTGCTCGATCCCCAGCAGCGCCTCATGCTGGAAACGAGCTGGCGGGCCATCGAGGACGCAGGCATGGACCCCGAACGCCTCAGGGGAACCCGAACCGGGGTCTACGCGGGGATCAGCAACAACGAGTACCGGGGGCTGATCCTGGAGGTGAGCGATACCGCCGAGCCGGCGCCCAGCCTCTACACCGTCACCGGCACCTCCTTCAACACCGCCATCGGCAGGGTCGCCTACGTGCTCGGACTGCAGGGACCGGCTATCGCGGTGGACACCGCCTGCTCATCCTCCCTCGTAGCGGTACACCAAGCGGTGACCGCACTGCAGCGGGATGAGGCCGATCTTGCCCTGGCGGGGGGTGTCCACACGATCCTGTCCGGGCGCCTGCTGGAACTCCGCGGGAATGCCGGGATGCTGGCCCCCGACGGACGGTGCAAGACCTTCGACGCCTCCGCCAACGGCTACGTCCGGGGAGAAGGCTGCGGGATCCTGGTGCTCAAGCGGCTCGGCGACGCGAAGGCCGACGGCGATCGGATCTGGGCGCTGATCCGGGGGGCGGCGTTGAACCAGGACGGGGCGAGCCAGGGACTGACCGTACCGAACGGGGCGGCCCAGGAACTGGTGATCGAGGCCGCCTTGCGTCGAGCCGGGATCAGGCCGTCGGAAGTGGACTACGTGGAGGCACACGGCACCGGAACGCCGGTCGGGGATCCGATCGAGGCGCAGGCGACCGGGACCGTCTACGGGAGGGGCCGGGAAGAGGACCGCCCGTTGTTGATCGGTTCGGTCAAGACGAACATCGGTCATCTGGAGTCGGCGGCCGGGGTCGCCGGGATCATCAAGACCGTTCTCGCGATGAACAAAGGAGTCATTCCCCAGCACCTGAATTTCCGGACTCCCAACCCTGCGATCGGCTGGGAGAGGCTCCCGCTTCGGGTCACTTCGGAAGCAACTCCGTGGCCGCTCCTTCCCGACCGTCCACCTCTGGCCGGAGTGAGCGGTTTCGGTTGGTCGGGCACCAACGCACATGTGCTGCTGGAGGGCTACCAGACGCCGGACCGGACCCGCTTGGAATCGACAGACGGGCAATGGCCCTGCGGTCCCGAACGGCAAGTGCGCATTCGCCTCCCGGACGGTATTCGGCACCAGGCGCCCAAGGAGCGGTTCGCTCCCCGCCCGACGCGGATCCTTCCATTGTCGGGAGAGACGTCCCAGGCATTGCGGGACCTGGCGGGACGCTATGTGGAATGGCTCGACGAGCACCCCGCGATCCTCGCGCCCGAGGACTCGACCACCGACTCCTTCCTGGCGGACATGGCCTGGACCGCAGGCGTCGGGCGCAGCCACTTCTCCCGGCGAGCCGGGATCACGTTCAGCGACGCTGCTTCTCTCCATCAAGGTCTGGTCGCAGTGACGACAACGGAAGGGGAAACATCAGCGCCGGCGGTCACCACGGTTGCCTTCGCCTACACGGGCCAGGCCAGCCAGTGGGTGGGAATGGGCGAGTCGTTGTACGAGAGCGAACCTGTGTTCCGCGCCGTCCTCGACCGCTGCGACAACGCCTTGCGCGGCCTGCGGGACGTTTCGCTCCTCGACGTCATGTTCGGTCGAGCGGGACACGAAACCCTCCTCGACGACCCGGCCTGGACCCAGCCGGCCATCTACGCGCTGGAGAACGCCCTCACGGCGCTATGGGCGAGCCTCGGGATCGAACCCGACGTGGTCGTCGGACACAGCCTGGGGGAGATCGCCGCCGCTGCGGCGGCCGGCGTCTACACGCTCGAGGACGGACTCCTGTTTGCGGCCGCCCGCGGGGAACTGATGGGGGCCGTCCCCGGCGACGGGGCGATGGCGGCCGTTTTCGCCCCGGCCTCCCGCGTGCTGGAGGCGGTCGAAGAGCAGAACACTGTATCGGAAGGCTCAGACGTGAACGTCGCGGCCGACAACGGCGCCCAGCAGGTGGTGAGCGGTCCTGCGAAAGATGTCGAGGCGCTGGTCAGGCGTTTCGAGTCGGAGGGTCTTTGGGCCAGGAAACTGAGGAACAGTCCCGCCTACCACAGCGCCATGGTGGAACCCGCTCTGGACGGCCTGGCGGCCACCGTGGCATCTCTGGAAGCCTCCATCCCTTCATGCTCCCTGGTGAGCAGCATGACCGGCCGGGTGGTCGAAGCCGGGAAGACACTCGACGCCGGCTACTGGCGGCAGCAAGCCCGCCGGCCGGTGGCCTTCCGTGACTGCATTCAAACCCTGGCCGCCCTCGAGGTCGACGTGGTGGTGGAGGTCGGACCCCAGGCGGTCCTCGGACCGATGGTGCTCATGAATTGGCCCGACACGTCGGACCGGGCGCCGCTCGCCCTCTCGAGCCTGAACGGACCGCCGGCGGAGCCGTCCGGCCCCGTGGAGGGCAGCGGATTCGAAGACGCGGTGGCAGGCGCCTACGAAGCGGGGCTCGCCGTAGCCTTCGAAGGGTTGTACGCCGGAGAGGAACGCCGCCGGGTTCCCCTCCCCGGCTACCCGTTCCAGCGTCGCCGCCATTGGGTACAGGCCTCCAAGCGGCGTAGGCGCCACGGCGCACATCCCCTGCTGGGTGCCAGGCATGAGTCCCCTCGTGGCGAGGTTCTGTTCGAGACAGATCTGTCACCTTCCGATCCGGCCTGGCTGGCTGACCACAGGGTGTTCGACCGGGTGGTGGCGCCCGGAGCGCTCTACGCGGCGATGGCGCTGGCCGCGGCCGGC